>ENA-OQDC01000038-OQDC01000038.1-human-gut-metagenome-genome-assembly--contig:-NODE-38-length-90029-cov-5.529198_pt1 | contig 90029 bp, 97 predicted proteins | sample MGYA00242770_ERZ504601 | MGnify/ENA primary metagenome ERZ504601 (study PRJEB26092, sample SAMD00036305) | human gut metagenome | host: Homo sapiens | study: EMG produced TPA metagenomics assembly of...
TGGATTTGCTCAGGCGCGTCGTTCTACGCCAGGTATTGGGCTGATTTCTCCTCCACCACATCACGATATCTATTCCATTGAGGATTTGGCAGAACTTATTTTTGACCTTAAAAATGCAAATCAAATGCTCGCGTGTCGGTGAAGTTGGTATCCGAAGCAGGTGTGGGTACTATTGCAACTGCGTTGCCAAGGGAGCTGCTGACAAGATCTTGATCTCGGGCCATAACGGAGGTTCGGGTGCTGCTCCTCGAGATTCTATCTGGCATGCTGGCTTTACCGCTAGAGCTTGGATTTGGCGGAAACCCCAGCAAAACGCTTGTGCGCAATGGCTTGCGTTCGCGTGTAGTTCTTGAAGCTGATGGCAAATTGATGGATGGTACCGATGTTGCGGTTGCTTGCTTGCTGGGTGCTGAAGAATTTGGCTTTGCTACGATGCCTCTTATTGCGATGGGTTGCTTGATGCAGCGAGACTGCCAGCAAGATACGTGCCCTGCGGGTATTGCAACACAAAATTGTCGCTTAAGGAATCATTTCCATGGTAAGCCCGAATACGTTGAAAACTTCATGCTGTTTGTGGCTGAACAGCTTCGTGAGGTTATGGCTTCGTTGGGATTCCGTACGGTAGATGAAATGGTTGGTCATCCGGAATGCTTGCGTCAGGTTAAGGTAGAAAACAACTGGAAGGCAAACCTTATCGATTTATCGAGCGTGTTAGCTCCAGCGGTTTGTGAATTTGGTGCCCATATTCCTGGTGCAGCAGGTCGTCATTATTTGCCAGAGATGAAATATGATGTGGAGCTTGAAAAGACTCTGGATGCCACCTTGTTTATTCCTATGTCGGAACAGGCGCGCAAGCATATGGAGCCGGTGCACTTCCATGCGGATATCGCAAACGTAAATCGTTGCGTAGGTACCATTTTGGGCGCGACGGTAACGAAGGCGCATCCTGAAGGATTGCCTGATGGATCTATCACCATTGATTGTGCAGGTTCGGCAGGTCAAAGCTTCGGCGCGTTCTTGCCCGCAGGTATAACCATGAAGGTAACAGGTGATGCAAATGACTACTTCGGAAAGGGCTTGTCTGGCGGCATCGTTTCCGTCCATCCTTCCGATTCGGCGACTTACAAATATGATGAAAATATCATCGTTGGAAACGTGGCATTTTATGGCGCAACAAGCGGCCGCGGATTTATTAACGGCTTAGCAGGACAGCGCTTTGGTGTTCGCAACTCTGGTGCAACCTTGGTGGTAGAAGGTGTTGGAAATCACGGATGCGAATACATGACCGGCGGTACGGCACTTATCTTGGGAGAAGTCGGTCAGAATTTTGCAGCGGGCATGAGTGGTGGCGTTGCGTATGTGTTCGACGAATACAACACTCTCGAGGGTCGTTGCAATAAAGAAATGGTCAAGATTGATGCTCCTTGTGCGGAAGATTTGGATCTTATTCGTTCACTCATTGAAGAGCATGTGCGTTATACCGCAAGTCCACGTGGCATAAAGATGCTTTATCGCTTTGATTCCATGGCAAAGCATTTCAAGAAAGTTATACCTGTTGAATATGAGCATGTGCTGAATATCGTGGCAGCAGCAAAAGCTCAAGGAAAAACCCACGAAGAAGCACTTGAAGAAGCCTTTGAAGTAGTAGGAAAGGGGAACTAGCCATGGGAAAAGCGGGAGCGTACTTAGAATACGGACGCCACTATCATGGCGAGCGTCCCACTGAAGAAGCTATTCATGATTTTGATGATTACACAATCCCTCTATCGGAAGAGGAGCAGCAAATACAGGCAAGTCGTTGCATGATGTGTGGTGTGGCGTTTTGTCAGTTCGGAAAGAACTTCGGTGCGGCTCGTGTTTCAGGCTGTCCTCTTCATAATCTCATTCCGGAATGGAACGATTTGGTATATCGCGGATTGTGGGATGAAGCAGCAGAGCGCATGGTATTAACCAATCCGTTTCCGGAGTTTACAGGACGTATTTGCCCTGCTTTGTGTGAAGCTGCCTGCAACTTAGCGTATGTGGATGAAGCCACTACGATTCGCGATAATGAGCGTGCAATTTCTGAACACGAATGGGCTGCAGGTGGACCAGCTCCCTTGCCTCATCCCAAGGCCGATGCGCCTCATGTTGCAGTTATTGGATCGGGGCCGTGCGGTTTGGCTGCAGCTTGGAGTTTAACTCAGCAGGGCATTCGAGCAACCGTTTTTGAGCGTCACGATGCTCCGGGTGGCTTGCTGATGTACGGTATTCCTAGTATGAAATTGCCCAAGGAAGTGGTAACTCGTCGTATTGAGCAACTTAGGGCATCAGGTATTGAGTTTAGGCTCAATGTTGATGCGGCAGATGAAAAGGTTGCTGTACAGATCTGCACAGATTTTGATGCCGTAATAGTAGCAGTAGGTGCAACTGATGCTCGTGGATTGTCTGCACCTGGTGCAGATGCGCAAGGTGTGGTTTATGCGGTTGATTATTTGACTGAACAAACGCGCAGTCAGTTGGAAAACCGTGCTACAACTGTCTCTGCTGAAGGTCTCGATGTTGTCGTTATTGGCGGTGGAGATACGGGGACCGACTGTGTGGCTACAGCGGTACGTCAGGGTGCAAAGAGCATTCGACAGCTGGAATACAATCTTATGCCTCCTGAACAGCGCACGGCTTCTAATCAGTGGCCCGAATGGCCTAACGTGAAAAAGACTGATTATGGTTTACGTGAGGCAATTGAAACGTATGGCTCAGATCCACGTTCATATACGGCGGATACCGTAGAAGTACTGAAAGAAGACAATAGAGTAGTTGGCTTACGTATTGTTAATCTTGATTGGAGCGATGGTGCCCCGAAGCGCATGATGGATACTGAATACACTGTTCCAGCTCAGCTTGTAGTTTTGGCTTGTGGGTTTAATGGTCCTGAGCGTGGTGTTTACGATGCATTTGAAGTAGAAACAACCGAAGGTCCTCGTGTGCGCCCTGTAATGGTTGGTGAAACGCATCAAGTTTCAATGAAGGAAAACAAAACACCAAAGGTGCCCGTATATGCTGCAGGTGATGCTCGTCATGGTTCTACTCTTGTGGTGAATTCGCTTGCTGATGGTCTTCTTTGCGCGAAGGAGGTTGCGGCTGATTTGCTTCGAGCTTAGTACAGCATGCAATTTTTGGTCAGGATGCCATGCGGTTGAACTGAACCTCGAGTTAACAGGGATGTCGAATGCTTCGGCGTCCCTGTTGCAGTTAGAGATGAAATTAATAGGCATGAGTCGCAGGGAAAAGTCTTGGACTATTATTCTGAAAATCCTCCAAAAGTATTTTTAAGACTTTGTTTGAATGTTTCGCGATTCATGTGCGCAATTGAAGTAGTAAGAGGGATGTCTTTTGGGCAGACGCGGACGCAATTTTGCGCATTGCCGCATGAAGTGATGCCGTCGGCGCCCATAATGGCCGAAAGGCGAACCTCTTTATTCATGGCTCCCGTTGGATGAGCGTTAAATAAACGTACCTGCGATATGGCATGAGGGCCCATAAATTCATTGCGCGTGTTGCAGTTAGGGCAAGCTTCGTAACAGCATCCACAGGTCATGCATTTCGATAGTTCGTAAGCCCAGCGTCGTCTGCGTTCTGGCATTCGGGGTCCTGGTCCCAAATCGAAGGGGCCATCAATATCAATCCACCCATGAATACGCTTGAGTGCGTCAAATAGTTTGGTTCGGTCTACCTTTAGGTCGCGTACAAGAGAAAATTTTGAGAGCGGTGCGAGAGTTATGGGTTGTTTCAAAGAATCAACCAAAGCAGAACACGCCTGACGCGGGATGTTGTTGATAAGCATTGAACATGCCCCGCATACTTCCTCGAGACAGACACTTTCCCAAACAACAGGAGTGGTAGGTTTGCCTTGGGCGTTGACGGGATTCTTGCGAATTTCCATCAAACAGGATACGACATTCATATGAGGCCGATAGGGAATTTCGAATTCTTCCCAGTACGGTGTAGCTTCTGGTCCTTCTTGTCGTTTTATTTTGAGCTGAATGGTTTGAGAAGGGTTGTTATTGTCAGGCATTTTTATGACTCCTTCTTTGCGTGACTATAATCGCGTTTACGGGGTTTGATCAAGGAGATATCAACGGCCTCGTAACTTAAATCGGGAGCATTGGTGTTGGCATTGTAGGATGCGAGTGTCGTTTTGAGCCAATCGGCATCGTTGCGTTCAGGAAATTCAGGCTTATAATGCGACCCGCGACTTTCGTTGCGATTGAGCGCTCCTTTTGTGATGACCTTTGCTAAATCGATCATGCCTCCTAGCTGACGTACAAAAGGTATTACCGTATTGCTCCAAGAGGCGTGGTCTTGTACGCCAATTTGATGATATTTTTCTTCTATGTTGTCGAGTTCAGAGAGGGTTTGAGCAAGATCTTTATTGTTGCGAACCACGGTTACATTCTTGGTCATGAGCGCTCCGAGTTCTTCGTGAAGGGCATAGGGGTTAATTGGTCCTGCGAGAGCACCTAACGTGCGGTAATCGGATTCGTCGTTTGCGACAGCCTGGTCGAATACCTGCGAAGAAATGCTTGCAGAACCCGAGCTAAGTCCTTTGACATATTCGACAGCAGAAGGACCCGCAACTGATCCAGCGTAAACTGCAGACAAAAGGGAATTCGCCCCAAGTCGATTGGCGCCATGTTGAGAGAAATCACATTCACCTGCGGCGAACAATCCTGGAATAGAGGTTTGCTGGTTGAGATCAACCCACAACCCGCCCATAGAATAATGTACGCTTGGCGCTACGCGCATTGGCACTTTGCGAGGATCGGGGCCGACAAACTTTTCGTAAATATCGAGAATTCCACCGAGTTTTACGTCGAGAATTTCAGGTTTTATGTGGGATACGTCAAGATATACAACATTCTTACCATCAATTCCGAGATGCTGATTTACACAGACATCGAATATTTCTCGCGCAGCAATATCTCGAGGCACCAAGTTTCCATAGGCGGGATATTTTTCTTCGAGAAAATACCAAGGTTTTCCGTCTTTGCAGGTCCAGATACGCCCACCTTCACCACGGGCAGATTCACTAATGAGACGGTTTTTATCCTCTCCCGGGATAGCGGTTGGATGGATTTGGACAAATTCGCCATTGGCATAAAGCGCACCTTGTTTATAAACGCGTGCTGCAGCATAGCCTGTGTTGATAGTTGAATTGGTAGATTTCCCAAAAACGGCTCCGCATCCACCTGTTGCTATTATTACTGCCTCGGCTGGGAAGGAACGTATTTCCATCGAGGATAAATTTTGGGCGGTAATCCCACAGCAGGTTTCGTTATGAATGATGGCGGAGACAAATTCCCATCCTTCAAAAACATGAACTTTGCCTTCAACTTCAAGGGCTCGTACTTGTTCGTCAAGAGCGTAAAGAAGCTGCTGGCCGGTGGTTGCTCCAGCAAATGCGGTACGACGCTTCTGAGTTCCGCCAAAACGCCTTAAATCAAGCAATCCTTCTGGGGTTCTATTAAACATAACTCCCATGCGGTCAAACATATGAACAATGCGGGGTGCAGCCTCAACCATGCCGCGAACTTGGTGTTGATTTGCTAAAAAATCTCCCCCATAAATTGTGTCGTCGAAATGCTCATCTATAGAGTCGCCTTCGCCTTTCGTATCAAGTGCGGCATTGATGCCTCCCTGGGCGCATGCTGAATGAGACCGTTTGACAGGAACAAGAGAAAAAAGATTAACCGAGAGTCCTGCTTCGACAATTTTTAAAGTTGCCATTAATCCGGCAAGTCCACCGCCAACTACGGCAATCGTTCCTTTACTCATATGAAATCCTTTCAAAAAAGTCATAAGCAAATGCCAGGGAAATCAATTAGGAATGCGGGGTTTTTATAAAAAGGTCATTTGGTAAGCGAGGTACCCTGGACTGTTTGGGCTATCGATAAAGTGGTAAGTAAAACAATCAAACGAACGCAAAGAGCGCTTTCATGCTAAAAGCAGCAAAAACAAAAAATACAACGATGAGAATATATTCGGATATTTTTTGCGATCGGGGAGTAAGGGTGATGCCCCACGTGATCAGAAAAGTCCAAAGTCCATTTACGAAATGATAGACACAGCAAAGAAGACCAAGGGCAAACAAGGTAAGCCCGAGAGGATTGCCAACAATGCCTGCGACCATGGCAAAACTGGGGTCTACGCCTGTAAGTTCAACTTGAAGTTTTGTGCCGTAGATATGCCACGCCACAAAGAGAAGGGCGATAAGTCCCGTAATCCGCTGAAAGACATAGCGCCAATTACGGAAATAGGTAAAAGTGCCTACGGTAACGCTTGAAGTAAAAGCTAAATACACGCCATAGAGTGCATGAAACAATAACGGCAGGAAAATAATGAAGGTTTCGAGCACTATTTTGTAGGGCATGTGCGCTAAGAAGGTGCCTACCGTATTGTAAGGGGCGCTTCCCCAATTGGCAGAATAATTTACCAGCATATGAAAACAGAGAAATATTCCTAAAGGAATAACTCCCGCAAAGGAATGAAGCTTGCGTAAAAATGGTGTAGTGCGATTAACCACGCGCGTTGTGTTATTCATTGATCCCCTTTTTGATGACATGCAAGAAAATGCTTAGCAAAGGACTTCAGTTAAAACATAAAAGACGCAACGGGAAAGTTTTTCGCCGAATGCTGTTTGAATAAGCTTGTGCAAGATTTATACATTCCCTCTTTGTAAAACCTATTTGCACAACATAAAAAGCCCTCTGACTTGCATTAATAGGAGTATAGCGCTCTTTTCGGTTTCAAACGGAGGCAAGGTATTTTCTTTGCACGCTAAAACTGCCTAAATTGATATTTATGGGCTATGAAATGGCCTTTCGTTCTCTCGATAATGCGACGGAGTGTGTCTCAGTGTTTAATTGACGCTTTTTGTTCTAGTTGTTATACTTCATATATAACAGATATAACAGATATAACAGACTGGTTTTTCGGGCGGTGATCAACGTGATTATTCGAATAAATAAGATGTCTGAAGATCCGATTTATATTCAAATTCGAGAACAGATAATTGCTGCAATAGCACAAGGAGTTCTTCGCCCAGGTGATAGCTTACCGAGCGTCCGATCTTTAGCTAACGACCTGGGAGTTAATCTGCATACGGTAAATAAAGCATATGCCGTACTGCGCGATGAAGGATATCTCATCATGCGAGGTAGATCGGGTGCTTTTGTTGCTGAGCCTCTTCAGGAGTCCTGCGCAAAAGCGTCAATTGCACAGGAGCAATTGCGAGAGAAGCTGAGAATTCTTGTTCAGGAGCATAAAGCCTTAGGGGGATCAGCGCAGACCTTTTTAAGCGAGGCGGAAACGCAAGTGGCACAAGTGTATGGAGACCCTGGAGTTGCGGGCGCAAAACGAAACGTTTCTGTACTGGGACTTGATGAAAAAGGGGAGATGCTTAAGCGGGAGAGGTTTAGTAGCGGTTCTCTTTCTGGTGCTTCTCGCCTATCAGATAAGTTCCATTCGCAAGAGGGGTAGGAGGTAAGATCATGTCTGTGGGAATTGCTCTCGTTTTTGTAGTCATATTTGCCTTGATAGGATTGCTTCTTGCCGCAACCCCTTGGTTAATGAAAAAGCAGGAGTGCTTTGCGGTTACGGTTCCTGAATTTGCTCAAAACGATGCACGCTTGCGTATGTTCAAGCACCGATATGCAGCGATAATGCTCATTGTAACTATTGCCAACTGTGTAATTGTGGGAGCAATATTCTTGCTGGGAGCTTCTTCTGAGGGTTCGTCTGCTTCGGTTGGCTTTTCGACAGTATCTGCTTCCTTGTCAGAAAGCAGTACCTTTTTGGTTTGGTTTCTTATAGGGGGCTCACTTCTTCCTCCCCTTATATCTTTTGGATTAATGCTCTATTACCGTCGTAAGGTTACTGTTTTGAAAAAGAAAGAAGGTTGGGTCGCACAACGGGACGAGCATGCTGCAGTGTCAGGAGAAGGCGATATTCCAAAGCCTTTGTCTTTGAAATGGAATTGGCTTTACGTGGCGGTTATTGCCTCTACTGCATTAATTGGATTTGTTGGCTACCCTCTTATGCCCGACATGATTCCTATGCATGTTGATTTTTCTGGCAATGTGACAGACTATGAACCTAAGTCTTTTGGAGTGGTGGGGTTTCCTGTTTTTGTCCAGACCTTTATGGCAGTCTGCTTTTTGGTCTGTCATGTAATGATTCTTCGTTCTAAACAACCCATTGATCCGCAACGTCCGGTTACCTCTGCACTTGCGTATGGGATGTTTGCTCGTGCCCAAACCATGTATTTGTTGGCAGTGGGGGTACTGATTTCTGCAGCTATTGGATTACTTTTCATGTTGTCAGCACTTGATTGGATATCATTAGGCCAAGTGGCAATTGTGATCATGGTGCTCGTAGTGGCAATCTTAGTTCCGGGCGTGATTATCTCTGTAGTATATGGCCAGTCTGGTGCGCGGATGATTCGTCGCTTGAGCGAATCGAGCGAAATTCTTTCCGACGATGATTCGTATTGGAAGTTGGGTATCTTTTATTGGAATCCCCAAGATCCAAGCGTGGTGCTGCCTGAACGCTTTGGCATTGGATGGACTTTTAATTTTGCACGTCCGATTTCCTGGCTAGTAATTGGTTCTTTTGTTGTGCTGACGATTGTTTTTGTTGCGGTAATTGGTGTGTTGGTAGGGGTGTGAAAACATGAAACGAATCTTGTTCTATTTGGCATTTGCTTTTATTCCAACTTGGCTTTATTGGTTTGGTGTTTCATATCCATTGGCGCAGGAAGTAAACGGAGGGCTGGTATCCTCTTCGCTGCTGCAACTCTCTATTGCACCTGCAATGTTTTTCCCTGCAATTGCGGTTGTTCTCACTCGTTTGATTACTCGTGAAGGCTTCAAGCCCGCGTTTATTTTTCCGGTTGCTTTTAAGAAAACATGGAAGTTTTGGCTTTTAGGTTGGTTTGGACCTTCATTTCTTGTTCTGGCTGGTGCGGCGGTTTATTTCATATTAAATCCGAATGACTTTACCCTAGACGACGCGCTGATGATTACTACCTCTTTTGCTTCTGCGGGAATGACTGACGTAAGCGCCGAGCAAATACATGCGTTAATTGCAGTACAGCTTGGGGTTGGTATTTTGGCGGGACCTCTGTTGAATCTTATTACTGGATTTGGTGAAGAATGGGGCTGGCGTGGGTACCTGCTTCCTAAGATGATACAACGCTTCAAGATTGTACCTACTCTGTTAATCTGCGGAGTGATTTGGGGGCTTTGGCATGCGCCAGTAACAATCCTAGGGCACAATTACGGGATTGGATATTGGGGATATCCCGTAACAGGTATCCTTGCCATGTGTGTACTGTGCATCGTAATGGGAACCTTTTTAAGTTATGTGACGCTGCGTTCAGGCAGTTGTATTCCGGCGGCGTTGGCGCATGGTGGATTTAATGCGATGGTTTCAGCGGGGATGCTCTTTTCGTATACAGGCGGAGACAGCTTTATCGGTCCTATGGCAACAGGAATCTTAGGTGGTTCTGCTCTTATTGTCTGTGCGGTAATTATGGCGATTCTTCTGGTAAGAAGCGAAAGACGAGGGGAAGCGCTTATGCGTACCCGAGAGAACCTTCAATAGTTGTAATTGGGGCTTGGCAATTTTGGGTCAGCGAAGATAGATAGCATGCCTTCATAATACGCGGTAAGATGGATAAAATTAAGCAAAAACACTGCGTTTTACATGGAGTAATAATTCAAAAAGGACGCTGACATGAAAAAAATGAATCGGCATGTTTCAGATACCGTATTGATGTTTGAAGGCGGAGGTATGCGCGCAAGCTATACCTCCGCAATGGCATCTCTCTTAATGGAGCAGGGTATAACTTTTGATTACGTTTGTGGTATTTCTGCCGGCGCAAGTAATACGGTCAATTTCCTTTCAGGGGATATCCAGCGAACACGAGAGGGCTTTGTTGATTTAGTAATGGAGCCCGAATTTGGTGGGCTCTCAACTTTTTTACAAGGCAAGGGAATGTTTTCTGCTGAATGGATTTACGAAGAGACCGGCTTGCCAGGAGGGGTACTTCCTTTTAACTTTGACGCATTTTGGAATAATCCTACTCCTTGTGCAATTCAGGGCTTCGATCGCGATACGGGAGAAACGGTCGTTTGGCACAAGGAAGATATGGCGACGTTGAAAGATCTTATGGTTCGCGTTCGCGCAAGCAGTACCTTGCCTTTTGTTATGCCCGCAGTCCATATTGATGGTCATGTATATTACGATGGCGGATTGGGACAGGGCGCAGGAATTCCTTTGCAGCTCGCGCTGGATTCAGGCTGCTCTCGGATTTTTGCCATTTTGACACGTCCGAAGGGTTTCAGAAAACCTGCTCCTGACATTGGTCGTTCTGCTCGCATGATTGCAAATAGCTACCATAAATATCCCTATGTACGCGAAGCGCTGCTGACGCGCAATGAGCGCTACAACGCTGAGTTGGAAAAGCTTGAGCAGCTTGCAGCAGAAGGCAAGGCTTATATTGTTTATGCCGATAAAATGGCGGTCGAAAATAACACTACTGATATTAAAAAGCTACGTTCGAGTTATTTTGATGGATACAATCAAGCACAAAAGGAATTTCCCCGTTGGCTTGAATGGTTGGGGATTGAATAGAAACAAATTGAATAGAAACACGCCATTTATAATTCTTTGTTTGCCGATAATTGAGTAGAGGGTGACAAGAGCCTATTGTGCTCTGCCGCCCTCATTTTGTTAATAGTTTCAGCCTGTTGAGGGCGCGAAGCGTTCGAAACAATGAAGTATCCGCTATGCGGGTGATCAGCAATTAATGACTTCAGCTTACTGAAGATGTGAAGCGTCCAAAACAACGAATCATCCGCTGAGCAGATGGATATTGTTTCTTAAAACTACGCCTTAAGCGGTCGGTTTGGATTTTGACACATTTTAGGCTCGTGTGTATTTTTGTGTTTGATCGTTTCAGAATAATATTCCACAAATGTGAAGTATCTTATTTAAAAAATAAACACTAGTATAGAAAATGTTGTATAAATTCATGGAGCTCGAAGCGATATTTAGAGATTCGTGAATTTGAGAATTGTTTTTAAATTAATTTTATACACACAAGACCAAAATGTGACAAAACTTGCAATTCGCAAACATGAAAGTGCACGCAAGCTGAAAATGTGGCAGATGTAGTGACTGCTTTGATGACGAATTTGCCGATTACAGCAGCGGTGGGCCTGGCGATTACTGCGGCGGTAGATTTGGTGGTTGTTGTAGCCGTGGTGGATTTAGGAGTCATTGCTGCAGCGATAGGTTTGCTGATTGCAACAGCGGCGGGCCTGATGATTGCTGCGACGATTTCTGTACCAACCTGCTAAAAACAGCAACTTTAGACGCTAGAGAGATCTAACACTAGAGAGGCCTTACGCTGGTGGGGTCTAATACTAAAGAGTCGTATATCGCAAGAGGGCTAAAACCTCACGGTCCTACATAAAGGTAATGCCTAGCAGCTCAAATAAACTTCCCCAAGCTACCCCTATAATAAGGAGCCCGACAAGAATAAAAATGTTTTGTCGAAGGCGATGATTTTCGCTGAAGAGAACAAGAATGCCTACTCCAGCAGATACGAGTAATCCTGAAATCATTGCTCCCGTTCCCAGCATGCCATCAAGATAAAGCTGAGTGATGACTACGCTTGCTCCGCAATTAGGAATTAAACCTACTAGTGCAGATCCAAAAATGGCAATTCCAGGATTCGTTGCTAAATAATTTGTAATGACATCCTCGCCTGCAAGCTCCATCACTGCTACGAGTGCAAATGAGATGAGATATACAATAATGGTCACCTGAAGCGTATGCTTAAGCGCACTTATCAGGATATCTTTCCAGCTGCTTGATTCTTCGGAAACGCTGCAGCTGGGATTGTGGCAGTGATGATGAGAAAAGGGCTGTTCGAGCTCTGTCCCGGTGAGGTGATGGCCATGGGGGCAGGTGCAAGAAACGGGATTATTGTGTGAATTGGCGCAGGAGATGGAATGCTCATGGGAACAGGCGACTCCGGCTTTGCGCTCATGTCCATGGTCGTGGTTGAGCCCATGCTCGTGCTTGTGGTCGTGGGCATGCCCATGTTCGTGCTCATGCTCGGACTCATGTTGGCGATCATGTTCGTGTTCGTACTCGCGATTTTCCGTGTGGGTGCAACAAACGCCATGACCAAGGTCACGTAAACGTTTCTCTTCATGTTTTACTTCAGACCGAACGCGTAAGCGCAAAGTTCCATCAATAGCGAATCCCATGATCATGCCAATAGCAATTTTTGTTCCAATTATCGAAAGCATAATAAGGGGATCAACCTGCTCGGCGATAAACAGAGGAAGCATTTCATCTGAAGTAGATAAAAATACTGCAAAAAGGGTGCCAAGCGTAATTGCGCGACTAGCATAGAGTGCAGAACCTGCAGCGGAGAATCCGCACTGAGGAACAGCGCCCAAAAGAGATCCTACAAAAGGACCAGCTATGCCAGCTTTTCGTACTAGGACAGCTGCTTTATTGCCTGCCTTATGTTCGAGAAGCTCAAGCAGAATATAGGTAGCGAGCAAAAAAGGAACCAAATAGATGGTGTCTTCAAAAGCGTGTTCGAGAAGGTGGGGGAGAAGTTCCATTTATTAAGCCTCCGCATCTTTGAGGCATTTTTCGCATAAGCCATACAGTACGGTTTTGGCTGGATTAATGCGCACATGGTGATGTTCAATGACGTGCTCATAGAGATGCTGAAGCTCTCCACAGTCAATAGGAGAAAGATCGCCGCATTGCTCGCATTTTAGAAAGAAATAGACATTCTCGGGCGAATTTTGCAGATAGCGATAACAAACTCCATCGATGCCTTCGATGACGCAACGTGTAATAATGCCTTCTTCTTCGAGGCGATCAAGGTTGCGGTAAATCGTCGCGGTGCCAACTTTCTCATGTCGGGCTCTGAGGGCTTCGGTTACGTCTTTGATAGTGATAAAAGAGCCTTGATGCAGGCGAATGCAATCGAGAATCAATTCTTTTTGTTTAGTTTTATATTGTCGCGGAGACGACATCCTGCTTCTCCTTCGCAAGGTTTAGGTGCAAAAATGAAAACGATTCTCATTTTATGGAATACCGAGAGAGAGTCAACGAATTTGAGAAAGTTTCTCAAATTTAAAAAAGACGAGGATTAACCACAAAACGGCTGATTAATTGGAAAAAGCCTGACTAACTTCGAGCTTAGGGTTTGGGTAATGATCGTATTTGGCTACAAGAATTAAGGCTTTTTTGACATGTTTGTGATGCCTTTGTGTGATAATTGTGAATATAAGAAGGGTAATTCGTTATTAAAAGGTTGCTTAGCAGTCTTTTAATAAAGCTAAAAGGGTGGGTCTTCTTTGTGGTAAGAAGATTTCTCCTATTGGAAGGGGAAGCCATGGACGAAAAAGATAAGAATATCCTGCAGCCTCAGCAACCGGGCGAAGAAATAAAAGAAACATCTCAACCAGCTCAGCCAGAACAGGCGCCGCAGCCGACTCAGCCTGCACAACCAGTTCAGCCTGATCAGGCAGTAGAGTCGCAGCCAGCGCAACCTGCTCAACCAGCGCAACCTGTTCAGCCTGCAGAGCCAACTGCGCCAATGCCGCAAGCTCAGCCTCAGCAGCCAGCCGAACAACCAGCCCAACCTGTTCAGCCTGATCAATCGGCGCCGCCTTCTGGTGAGCCTGTACAGCCTCCGACATCTGAGGTCCCTGCAGCACCAGTGACGCCGCAACCCGCACAACCAGCGCAGCCGGCTCAACCCGAGCAGCCAGCTCAACCCGAGCAGCCTACTCAGCCATACTCAGGTACTCCACAACCGCAGCCTGCTGTTCCGCCACAACCTGGCCAAACTCCAACGCAGCCAATGCAACCTGGCGCTGCGCCTCAGCCAACACAGCCAACGCAGCCAATGCAGCCTGGCGCTGCGCCTCAACCACAGGCGGCACCTCAACCACAACAACCTGGCGCTGGATACGTACCACCTCAACCAACATCAATTCCTGGTGCAGGTGTAGGGATGAAGCCTAAGGGCACGGCGGCTTTGATTTGCGGTATTATTTCGATCCCTGTCGCGTGGTTCAGTCCTCTTATTGCTGTGATTTTGGCGGTAGTGGCTATTGTTCTCTCGCGTCGTGCCGTAAAACAAACAGGTAAAAACGGCAAGACAACAGGCGGTTTGATCTGTGGCATTGTAGGTATCGTGTGCGCCATAGTGTCGTTTATTATCGCTATGGTTTTGTCGATATCTCTTATTGGTGGCTCCTTAAGCGGAACAACGCAATCATCTTATTCGGGCAGCACTTCTTCCGAGTCGACAAGCGACCTTACTGCTGATGAGCAGGCATGCTACGATTTGGGTATTGCGAAACTTGAGCAGCTTAAAAATCAAAACGGAGAAATTGTTACCTATCTTGCCACCGAGCTTGATCAGGGGTTTGAAGAGAGCATGGGTGTAACTCATGAAGACCTAGGCACCAATTCGGAAGATTTGGCTCGCTGGATGCTTACTGATTTCAATTACACCTATGACGGAGTTTATGTAGACGAAGAAGAGGGTACGGCAACTATGTACGCCGATCTCGAAATGCGTGACTCCTTCTTATTCATGAACAACTTCTACGATTTGGCAAATGATTTTGTTAATTCAGGAGAAGCTGAATCGATGACAGCCGATGAAGCAGCGCAGCGATTGGGCGAATATTACAAGCAGGCCATGGATGAAACCACTGACATGACGAGCTACTATACCGCAATCGATTTTGTTAAGAACGCTGATGGCACCTGGTCTGTTGACGAGGACGCATGGAATGACGAACTGGGCTTTATGTTTGGCATTTATTAATCCTTGTCTTAGTTCTTCTGTTTAGGCACAACTGCCGCAAGAGTAATTTCTTGCGGCAGTTTTTTATGATTCTTCCCTGGAATCTCGATGCTTGTTTCTTGTATGCTCTACGAACAGGCAGGGTACGTACAAGTTAGCTACTATAATCTGAATGCAGGCTCGAAAGAGTAACCGCAAGAGTAGCAATAGCTCGCAGAGAGCACGAACGTGAACTGAAAACGCTTAGAGAAGCGTACTCAGAGAGGATACGAATTCAGCTCGTATGCAAGGAAAACATCAAAAACAATCAAAGCCACAGGCTTCTTTTATAGACAAAGCGCGTCAAATGACGCAAAAAATTACTTCTTCTCTTCCTGGTGCTTCTCGATCTGAATCGCAGGAAGAATCTTATAGAGGGTCTGCGCGTACTCAGGCAGATCAGTTTGGCGGTAGGAGAAGACAGCGAAGGGCTCCCCGCAAGCAAAATGTAATAAAGCGGGTAGTAAATCGTTGGTGCAATCGTTTATTAGGTGTCGTAACGGAAGGTTCTTTTGACCAAGAGGAAGAATTTGCTTCCCATAGAACCTCACGGGATTATATCTGCAACACTATCGGCACGGGCGCATGGGGAATGGTGTTTCCCTTTTTGACCATTGTAGTTACCCAGCTCAGTGGCACCGAGCAAGCGGGCATGTTTTCTATGGCTTTCATCATCGGCACCTTACTGATGATTGTGGGAAATTACGGTGTTCGCACTTATCAGGTGTCCGATATCGGAGAAAAGCACTCATTTTTTGATTATCAAATCAATCGTTGGATTACCTGTATCATTATGATGCTGGTAGCTTATGGGTACTGCTCTTTGCGTGGTTATGATCCAAATATGTTCAGCATCTGCATGGCGGTTTGTACCTACAAAATGATAGATGGCTTAGCCGATGTGTATGAAGGGCGCTTGCAGCAGATGGATAAACTCTATCTCGCGGGAATTTCACAAGCGTTTCGTTCTGTTGTTGTCTTTGTTGTATTCTCGTTGGCGCTGCTTATTACACGAAATCTAGTGGTAGCAAGCATTGCTATGGCGGTAGCAGCGGCATTGACTTTTGTGGTACTTACGTTCCCCCTTGCTCATTTGGAAACACCCCGTTCTCGAGGCAGAAGCCTGGCCAGTATTGCGGCGCTGTTTAAGCAGTGCTTCCCCGTATTTATTGCCCTGTTTATGTATGCCCTCATTGATAACATGCCTAAGTTTGTCATGGAGGGTGTTCTTTCTTACGATAATCAGCTGTATTTCAACGCACTGTATTTCCCTGCGCAAGCGATCTTGTTGACGGTGGGATCTATTTATAAGCCACTTCTTGTTCGTATGGCTCAGATGTGGGCAGATGCCGAAAAACGTCGTCGATTCGACTTGGTTATCTTGGCGATTGTCGCGGTGGTTATCGTGATTACCTTGGCGGTCATTTTCGTGATGGCAACCATCGGTATTCCTGTTATGAGTTTTATGTACGGAGTGGACTTTGAACAGTTCCGCGGCTTGAGCTATATCATGATAGCGGCTGGCGGTGTAACTGCAATTATCGACTTTATTTATCAGGTAATTACGGTTCTCCGACGTCAGAAGTCAGTTATGAAACTTTATGTAATAACGTTTGGCTTCTCGCTTTTTGTTCCTATTTTGCTTATCGACTTTACGGGTTTGCCTGGTGCGGTAATTGGGTACCTGATTGTAATGACCATTTTGCTCGTGCTGCTAGTGTGGGAGTACGCCAGTATCCGCTGGGAACTGCATCGTCATCCCGAGCGGGTTGAGGAAACTTTGGCAGGTGAAGAGGCAGCAGCGCGTGCTTATGAAGAAAGCGTTGCTGGTACTCGGGCTCGTCGCGCGAGAGAGACGCGTAACCAAGGAACGGAAGCTTCGAGAGCTTCCCATGTAAGGGGAGTACCTCAAGTGCCTCGTTCGAATGAGTTTTCCGCAAGGCATGGTTCTCATTCGGTCAATGAGAGGCGAACTCCTTATGAAAGCCGCATGCAAAGCGAAGAGCGTATTCCAGGCGAAGAACGAGTGCCAAGTGAAGCGCGACTACGTGCTCGTCAGGAACGCGAAGAGCGAAAGGCTCGTGAAGAAGCGCGTATTCGAAGGGTGCGCAGGGCCTACGATGGGGTGCGAGGAAGTGCTGATCGCGCCAGCCAAGCAGAGAATCAACATATGAGTCGCAATCGTACAGAGTCTGGTGATTACACCGAAATTGTTGCATCGATTGATGACGACTTTAATGAAAAAAGGCTTCAGTAACGAAGCCAGTAATTCGCTCTTGCTGATCCTTGTAGAGCTTTATTAGCTGTCTTGTTTTTCAGTAGGGGATAGATGCTTAGTTTCTTTTGATTCTTTTGAACCCTGAAGAAAGAGAGGCGCAGCAATGCTGGTGTACAAAGCAAGCCAAGCAAGAGAGACGCAAAATCCTGCGAGAACATCAGAAGCGTAGTGTACTCCTAGATAAATACGGCTTATACCGATGAGCAGAATTATGAGCGAGAATCCTCCACAGCAAGCGAGGCGCATAGTTCGATCTTTTTCGTAGTGCCAGACAAGCCATACTAATAGGCCGAAAAAGGCCATTGCAACCATGGAATGTCCCGAAGGGAAACTAAATCCCGTTTCAACAACAAGGTTTATATCTTCTGGTCTTGGGCGTTGAACTAATTCTTTTAAGACGACATTAAGAAGCACCACGAGTACGAGATTTAAAGCGCAAAACATACCGGGACGCTTGCCGGGAGCGAACGCGACAATAACGAGAAGAAGCACAAGAAGCGAAAGGGGCGTGGCAAGTGCCGAAGCGCTCTCCATAAAGGGCGTAAGCCAGTCGCTTCGTAAGTTTTCTACGAAAAAGGCACGTGCCAGACGATCGAGAGTCATTAAATCGCCTTCAAGAACATCATCAAGAAGTTCTATGAATAAAATAATGCAAATACATATAATAACTACGCGTTTTTGTTTTATTACGAGTGCTTTGAAACGAGAAAAAAACGAAGAAGACACCATTTATACTCCGTTATCTAAAACTAATTACGCATGAGCAGCAAAGGTAATGCGCGCTAGAAAAGCTACTCTTTCCCTTCAAGCGCTCTGATGTCTGCATGGGTGGCAGCAGAGACGATGTGCGCTTGAAAAGCTGCTCTTTCCGATAAAGCGTAACAAGGTTTGCTAACTTCTTTTTACAAGTGTTGCTTACTGCAACAAATTGTTTGCTGCTCTCTATGATTTTTCCAAAAACCGCCAAAAATACGACGGTGCCAAAAAAGACAAAGTAAAAACTTGAATAGTAAAAAAGTTAGGAATACCTTTGGACAATTCCAAAATACTTGTGGCATTTTGTGCTTCATGTGATTGCGTTTAGTGTGATTGTGCTCTATGCAGTGCGGAGCTTAGTGCCTAAAGGCTATTGGAAGAAACCGTCCCCGAGTTTTGAAAGGATGATTCATGAAGGTATTAGAAAAAATCAGCGATTATGCTGGAAAGTACATGGCAATCATTGCCCTCTTAGTAGCAATTATTGCCCTGGTCTTTCCTGGTCCTGTTTCTTCGGTGATTAAGACAAGCTATGTAAACATTCTTCTTGGTATCGTCATGTTTGGTATGGGTATGACTTTGACCCTTGGCGACTTCAAAGTGGTTTTCACCAAGCCAAAGGCTGTCATTACGGGTATTTTTGCCCAATTCATCATCATGCCGGGCCTTGCTTTTATTTTAGTCACTATCTTCCAACTTCCTCCTGAGCTTGCGGTAGGTGTTATTTTGGTGGGCTGCTGCCCCGGGGGCACAAGCTCGAATGTTATGACCTATCTAGCAAAAGGCGACGTAGCTCTTTCGGTAGGCATGACCGCATGCACTACCATTATGGCTCCTATCGTGACACCTCTTTTGGTACTGCTTATTGCAGGTCAAACAGTTGATGTTGCTGTATGGGATATGTTTATTTCGATTGTTCAGGTTGTTCTTGTTCCTATTGCAGCGGGCTTTATTATCAATAAGCTTTTCGAGAAGTTCGCAAAAGAATTTTCTCGTGTGCTTCCTCTGATTTCTGTAATCGGTATTTCATTGATCATTATGGCAGTAGTAGCAGCAAATGCTCAGAGCTTAATGAGTGTTGGTCTGCTTATTATTGTGGTAGTAATGCTGCACAATGTTTGTGGTTACGCTTTGGGTTATTTGGCTGGTCGCTTGTTGGGATTAAGCAAAGCTCAGCGTCGTACTCTTTCTATTGAGGTTGGCATGCAGAATTCTGGTTTGGCAACTTCTTTGGCAACTGTTCATTTTGCTACTATGCCGCTTGCAGCGGTTCCAGGCGCCGTATTTAGCGTGTGGCACAATATTTCTGGTGCAATTTATGCAAACATTCTTGCTCGTTCTGCTGGCGATGATTCGGTTGCAAAGGCTGATCTTGAAAACAGGATTGAATCTGGCGAGATTGAAAAAGAGGAAGCAAAAGAACAGAGCAAGGCTCAGTAGATCAATTTTTAATAAGCCACGGCTTGACAGGCATAAAGGTTTTTTGAACGATTCCGGGATTGACGGCCATCAATCCCGGAATTTTTATTTTGTTTGGGTCCCCAAATTGTCTGGGCCTTCAAATCGACTGGGGATTCAAAATGTTTGGGTCCCCAAATCTCCCGAGGATTCAAAACGCCTAGGGATTCAAATCGCCCGAGGACTCAAAACGTCCGAAACAAGAACTAGCTGTAGGCGGTTACGACCAGGGATGCTATAAAAGTATCGGATTTGCGCGTTTATCGAAGTTACGCGCTTGCGAGCAATTCGCCTATCTTTTCGCACTTGGCTGCATCTTCGTCGAAAGGATAATCTTTAGCGATAGCATTTCCAATGACATGAACCCCTGCTTCTTCGGCGCGTTGCAGCCAGTATTCCATCCATTCTCCGTTATTCCAGTCATAGGATCCAAATAGGGCAGTAGGCATATCTCCCAGCAAAGGCTCTATTTCATCGTACAAAGGAAGAAATTCCAAGTCCTCAAGTTCTTCGTCTCCCATAGCAGGGCAACCAAAGGCGATTGCGTCAAAGTTGTCCAATTGATCTGCGGTAAACGAAGAGCAATGGATGATTTCTACCGTGGCGCCTGCTGCTTCAGCGCCCTGGGCGATAAGATCTGCCATGGCTTCCGTATTTCCTGTGCCGCTCCAATAGACGATTGCAACGTTGTTCATATGTGTCTCCTTCAAGAAGAGGGATAAACTGCTCTTCAAAAGCACTCTGTATAAAGAGGTTGAGATGCTTTAACTAGGGTCAGTTTATCGATTATGTTTACCAAGGCTAACTTATAGGATAAATCCATAGGTGAGTCAAGAAAAAACAAAGCAGAACTAAGTAATCAATTGATTCATCGTTTGATTTGTTTTGCTTATTTCATCTCGTTTTGTATTTGATACATACCTATTTCAAGGCGCGTCGCCATGCGCGAGGGGTGGTTCCTACCTCGCGTAAGAAAGCTTCACTAAAACTAGAGGCACGAGGGTAGCCTACCAAGCATCCTATTTCTGCCATGCTTAAATTTGTATTCCCTAATAAATCGCATGCTTGAGCGATACGGTAGGAACGAAGATAAGAACCAATACTGCATTGGGTTGATTCCTGGAATGCGGCGCACATCTTTGAACGACTGACATAAAAAGTTTCTGACAAGGTTTCCAATGTTATATGGTGCGAATAGTTAGTACGAAGATAATTTTTTATGTCTTCTACAAGGTCTTGGGTGCTTTTGTGAGTGGCGCCGGAAACTGCGTAGGGTGCCAAAAGGCTGATAGCTTCAAATACTTTTGCTTGAAAATAGAGAGTTGAACCAGTAAGGGTTGCTCGGGATGGTTCAAGTGTGCGCAATAAGTTTTTTAATTCATCGGGCAGCATAGCTGCTTGAAGATTATTCATGCGTTCGGGTAGATCCCTAAACTCGCCTGGATAACGCGCTTCGAGCTTCTTAAAAAACGACGGAGTGTAACTGATGCTTATCGAATCGTAAGGAATTTGGGCTTCAAGGGTGCACGAGACGCATCCGCCCTCACTAGAGAAGGTGCAAAGATTCTCTAAGGGGCGGGGGTGGTCTATTGTTAGCTCCTTGGAGGCTTGGACGGTTGCTGCAGATGCGGAACAAATGCAACTGTAAGGAGTCGGGTGTTCTTCGAGTGCTTTAGGTTTGTTAAGCACAAGATGGTGTGCAGAAATGAGGCAATCCCCATCAAGATCTGCAGCCCATACATAGCCTTTTCCGATCTCAGGCGAAACGGTTCCAATTATTCCGCAGGAAACGCTTCGGGCAGAGATATTGAGTTGCTCAAGTTGCGGCTCGATAAAAGTTCGAAGTGGTTTAGTGATTTTATCTGCGAAATCGCTCATAACAAGAGCACTTCCTTTTGCTTTTTGCTAACTATTTTCGAAAACGTCCGAATATTTTTCTTAAGAGATAAGCGGTTCTTTCGTCATGATAAGTTACCCATGTCTAACAATCAAGAAACTGGAGGTGGATATGAGTAAAGAAGACAATCAAAAATCAGGCGAAAAACGCGGAAATATAGCGCAGCTTCTCGATTTTGCGGGGAATCGCAAAATACTAACCTATATTGGCTGTGCTCTTTCGGCTCTTTCTATGCTTGTGAGCTTTGCTCCTTATCTTTGTATTTGGTTGGTGGCGCGAGACTTACTTGCAGTAGCGCCAAATTGGAGTGAAGCTTCAAATATCGGGAACTACGGATGGGCTGCTCTTGTTTTTGCGATCATCTCTATTGTTCTGTATTTTGCGGCGCTTATGTGCACTCACCTAGCGGCGTTCCGTTGTGCCTCGAACATGCGCAAGCAAACGACAGAACATCTTATGAACACCGCCTTGGGATATTTTGATACTCATGCTTCGGGTGCGCTACGTCGTGTGGTGGACGGATGTGCTTCTGAGACTGAGGGATTGTTGGCGCATAAGATTCCCGATACAGCAGGCTCTCTTGCCATGATTGTGGGCATGCTTGTTTTGTTTTTCATTTTTGATTGGCGCTTGGGGCTTGTCTGTCTTGTGCCGGTAATCATTTCTATTTTGTGTATGTTCTACATGATGGGCGGGCGTGGTATGGAGTTTATGACTAAATACCAAGACGCTTTGGTGCGTATGAATCAAACGGGTACCGAATATGTACGCGGCATTCCGGTTGTGAAAGTGTTCCAGCAAACAGTGTATTCTTTCAAAGCTTTTTATGATGCCATTCAGGATTTTAGTCATATGGCGCGAGAGTATGCCGTTACTTGGTGTCGTATACCTCAGTCGTTGTCTTTGACCGTAATTAATGGCGCAGTAGTGTTTCTTATTCCAGTTGTATTGCTTTTATTGCCCGGGGAGACAAATTGGGGAGTTTTTATTGCTGATGTGGCGTTTTATGCTATTTTTACTGCCATTATTCCCACCGCTATGACGCGGGTAATGTTCATGTCGGAAGCTGCTCAGGTGTCTGTTGATGCACTCCAACGAATTAAGGGCATTTTAAAAGCGCCCATCATTGAACCTGTTTCGGCAGGAAAGATGCCCGTTGATGCCTCAATTGTTTTCGATAGAGTTTCTTTTGCTTATGAAGGAGCCGATCGAAATGCTCTCGAGGAAATAACCTTTAGCGTTCCTTCGGGCTCAACTGTTGCCTTGGTGGGGCCATCAGGTAGCGGAAAGTCTAGTGCAGCAGCGTTGGTTCCACGCTTTTGGGATGTCTTGCGGGGAAGCGTGTCTGTTGGCGGAGTAGATGTGCGCGCCATTGATCCGAAAGTGCTCATGGATAAGGTAGCGTTTGTGTTCCAGTCTAATCGCTTATTCAAGCAGAGCATTTTAGAAAATGTTCGAGCATCACGCCCGATGCGACGAGAGAAGAAGTCCTAGAAGCACTTCACGCAGCTCAGTGTGACGACATTATTGTAAAGCTCCCAGAGGGTATCGATACGGTTTATGGCACTAAAAAATGTATATCTTTCTGGAGGTGAAGTGCAGCGTCTCATGCTAGCTCGTGCCATTTTGAAACAGGCAGATATCGTAGTTCTTGATGAGGCAACTGCGTTTGCGGATCCCGAGAATGAAGCACTTATTCAAAAAGCGTTCAACAAGCTTACTCAAGGAAGAACGGTCCTTATGATTGCTCATCGTCTTTCTACGGTGCGAAATGCTGATTGCATCGTGGTTCTCTCTGAGGGCAGGGTAGCAGAGCAGGGCACTCACAAAGAACTCCTTGACTATGGAGGACTGTATGCGCGCATGTGGGCAGATTACGAGCGCGCGGCAACGTGGAGAATTGCGCGTGAAGAAAAGGCGGTGAGCTAAATGCTGAAAGAAAAATACGCCTTAACCGACGAAGGTGTACGCAATGTACGGCTTGGAACGGTATGGACAGCGGTGGCTAATCTGATAATTTTTATGGGTATAGGGCTTTTGTATATGCTGATGGATGGTGTGGTTGCCGCCTATACTCAAGGCGATGCCATGCCTAGTTTATGGGGCCCTATTCCTCTGATGGAACAAGCTGGGCTAGGAATTCCTTTTTGGATTCTGCTCGTAGTATTTATTGTGCTTTTGCTGGTTGCAGAATATTACGCTTACTACTACCAATACGGAGTTATATACAACGAAAGCGGAAAACAGCGTATTGGCTTAGCTGAACGCTTACGTAAGCTTCCCTTGTCTTTTTTCGGAAAGCGTGATCTGGCTGACTTAACTGAAACGATCATGGGTGATGTCAAAATTACCGAACTGCCATACAGTCATGTCTTACCTGAGTTGTACTGGCGCTTATGTAACTTTGGGCATTGGCGGCGTGGGTTGTTGTTTTGACTTGGCGACTGCTTGGCTGGCCTTATGAGTGTTCCCGTTGCTTTTATTCTTCTGTTCGCGAGTAGAAAATGCTTTCTCCTCTTATGCGAAAGACGCGCCTTAAAAACCTGCAGGTATCTGACGATATTCAGGAAGCTTTAGAGTGCGTACGTGAAGTGCGTGCAACAAATCAGGTTGAACGTTATTTTAGAGGGAATAAAGCGTGATATTTGACGCGTCGGAAAAACGGACTATAAAAGCGAGCTGGTGACCGGGGATCTGTGTGAACGGTTCTCAGATTGTGCTTCGCTTAGGTTTGGCAAGTACGATTGTTGCGGGCGCTGCCTTTATCCTCGAGGGAAGCTGCACGTTTATGGTGTTGTTTTGTTTCTTGTTGGTGGTGTCTCGTATATATGCTCCTTTTGATCAAGCGATGATGCTTATTGCCGAACTATTTTCAGCACAAACAGCAGCAGCTCGTATGAAGTCGTTTTATGAAGAGCCAATAGCGGTAGGAGCAGAGCAGTTTGAACCTCAAGGTCATACCGTGGTATTCGATAAAGTTTCTTTTTCTTATGGTAAGGGTGCGGAGGAGCAGGTGCTGCATGAGGTGAGTTTTAGCGCTTGCGAGGGAGAAGTTACTGCGTTGGTTGGCCCGAGTGGAAGTGGTAAATCTACGTGCTCAAAGCTTGCAGCACGATTTTGGGATCCTAGTGATGGCCGAGTTTTGGTTGGCGGCATAGATATTTCTACGGTAGATCCTGAAGTGCTGTTGAAGGATTATGCGGTTGTATTTCAGGATGTTTTACTCTTTGACGATACGATTAGAGAAAATATTCGTTTAGGGAGACATGATGCGACCGATGAGGAAGTATTAGCTGCTGCACGGGCTGCAAATTGCGATGAATTTGCGCTTCGTTTATCGCAAGGATATGACACTCCTATTGGCGAGAATGGTACCAAGCTTTCCGGAGGAGAACGTCAGCGTATCTCCATTGCGCGTGCATTATTAAAAAATGCACCTATCGTTTTGCTTGATGAGGCGACGGCGAGTTTGGATGTGGAAAACGAAACGCAAGTACAAGAGGCACTTTCGCGATTGTTGGTAGGAAAGACTGTAATTGTGATCGCGCATCGCATGCGTACGGTAATGAATGCGGATAAAATTGTGGTGCTCAAAGAAGGTCGTGTAGTTGAGCAAGGCACTCCGGAGATTCTTATGAAAGACGATCGTGGTCTGTTCAGGCGAATGGTGTCACTGCAAAACGAAAGTGCACAGTGGGTAGTTTAGGATTGATTATTGCCTTGGGTTGTCGTCTGAAATGCGGTACGCGTTTACTTTAAATCGGAAATTTTGTCTTGTAGGCTGATATTTTGGGTTTTAAACACAAAAGGGCTTGTAGGCAAAAAGCCTGCATTTGGGTTACAAATGCAAAAAAGCCTACACCTGAGCTGCAAACACAAAAAAGCCTGCACATTTGTGCAGGCTGAATTCTTTGGTAGCCTCGACCGGATTCGAACCGGCGATCTCCGCCTTGAGAGGGCGGCGTCCTAAACCGCTAGACGACGAGGCCATAGATGCTTAGTGGCTGGGGTGGAAGGAGTCGAACCCTCACATACGGTACCAGAAACCGCTGTCCTACCATTAGACGACACCCCAATAACTATGCTATTGAGAATGCACCTTTTAGCTTAGGCGCGAGTAGTTATATTAGTGGCCTTCTTGCGTTTCGTCAAGATTATTTCTTAAAAAAATTCTCTATTTCATGACATTTGATGTGTAGTTTTGCTGCAAGCTGTGGGACTTTTTATGGAAATGGTCCAAATATCTTATTCTTCTCGTAGGATAGTCTCCTCATTTATAGTGTTTAAGCCCACCTTGCGTGGGTTTATTTATGCTGGTATAGCACAAAGGAATATACGGCTAGGAATATACGACTCTGTTTTTTGATGAAGCCGAAGCCTTGATGGGGTCGAAGCTCTAATGAAGCTGAAGCCCTAATTAAGTTGAGGGCATAACTAAGTTAAGCTGAGGACGCGACTGAGAAGCTTGGAGCCCTGTCGCTGGCTTCGAGCGTTGCTGCGACTTTGGATTTCGTTGAAGGTTTTGGGTCCCGTACGAATTTTGGATTTTGCCAAAGTTGAGAGCTCAATAAAAAGAACAGGGTAGACATCGGAGGATTTACTATGTCGCCAGACCTGATACTTGAAGCGCTTAAAGCATTACTGCTTGGTGTCGTAGAAGGCATTACCGAGTGGTTGCCTATCTCGTCGACAGGTCACATGATTTTGGTAGACGAATTTGTTCAGCTTAACGTTTCACCAAATTTCCTGGAATTGTTTTTGGTGGTAATCCAAATCGGTTCAATCATGGCCGTTATTATCTCGTTTCGTCACAAGCTCAATCCTGTTTCTCGAACAAAAGATGAAGGAGAGCGTCGTAAGACGTGGCGCATGTGGGGAATGGTAGTAATTGGCAGTGTCCCTGCTGCTGTGCTTGGTTTGCTGTTGGATGACTGGGCTCACGATAACTTCTATAGTGCTTATACCGTTGCCGCCATGCTTATTCTGTACGGCATTATCTTTATTGTTATCGAGCGTTATAATCGCCGCCGCAAAGAGCGCGTCTTGGGAATGGTGGAAAAACCAATCGGAAAACATGGTCGCGTAGAAGCGATTGATCCGAATGATCCAGAAGCAGTAGATAAGGCGCTCTTCAAAATTACCGATCCATATGAAATGGATTGGAAAACCGCACTTAAAATCGGTTGTTTTGAGGTGCTTGCTATTATTCCGGGTACCAGTCGTTCCGGTGCGACCATCATCGGTGGTATGCTTTGCGGTTGTTCTCGTACGGCAGCTGCAGAGTTCACGTTCTTTTTGGCAATCCCTGTAATGTTTGGATGGGGATTGGTAAAGGCTGTCAAATTCTTCCTTGATGGCATTGCGATGACTCAGACCGAAATTGTCGTTTTGGTGGTAGGAATTCTTTCTGCTTTTGTAATGGGCATGATCGCTATTCGCTTTTTGATGGGCTATATCAAGCAAAACGATTTTACGGTTTTCGGTGTGTACCGAATCATTATTGGTCTTATTGTGCTGGGTTATTTTGGTACCAAGGCATTAGGCTTGATGTAATGGTATTCTATTGCTATGAGCAGTAGTTACGGACAGAAAAAAACCTCCAGAGATTCCTGAAGAGGAAAAAAGAAAGCTGCGCAGAAAAAACCAACTCGTTCATTTCTCGCTACTGCGGCTTTGCTGCGCTCGTGATTATTCTTATTACGTTTGCTGCATTCATATTAGGCAAGGCAGATATGTTTTATTCCCAGTGCGGCATCATGGTCTCTATTGCACTGCTCGCCATCTCTGTTATCAACGATCCCGATCGGAAATAGGTCTAAATCAACGATCCCGACCGTAAATAGGTCTAACCTATTTACTTTTCGTATCGATAGCCACTTATTTTGGTGAATGTATAGAAAAAGTAACTTAATCCTTCATTATCAACCGCTAATCCAGCTTTTTCTTGCCTCATACTATACTTTGCTATAGTAAAGTGACGCGTCTGGTACTTGGACGCAAGGTAGGAAAGGAATCAAGAATGCCGGAACAAAATGATGCTTTCGCAAAAATTGAGGAATACCGCACCAAAATTGACGAAGTGGATCAAAAATTGGTTGCTCTCCTGAATGAACGTGCGGGCTATTCATTGGATATTCGTGCTCTGAAGCCTAGTGCTCACATGGGTTTATATGATCCGAAGCGTGAAGAAGAAATTTTCGAGCGTATTGCGTCTTACAATGACGGACCTATGTACAACGAAAACTTAATAGAGATCTATCGAGGCATTCTAAAAGTAATGAAAGAGGTGCCATCACGTGATCAATAAGCTCTCATCCCTGCCAGATTACGGGGCCAGGACCGATGAAATTACTATCTATGCTGGTCCCTGTTCTGTTGAATCTGAAGAGCAATTTGACGAAGTAGCGCGCTGCATCGCGGATTTGGGTTTGACGTGGATTCGCGGCGGCGCCTTTAAACCTCGTACCAATCCCCATTCTTTCCAAGGATTAGGAGAAGAAGGCCTCAAGATAATGAAGGCCAGTGGTGAAAAGTACGGACTAAAAACACTGACAGAAGTAATGGATTCTGCACATTGCGAAATGGTGCATTCTTATGTTGATGGGCTTCAAATTGGTGCTCGCAATATGCAGAATTTCAGCCTTCTAAAAAACGTGGGTGCGGTAACGGCGGAATCCCACAAGATGGTTTTGCTTAAGCGTGGCTTAGCGGGTAGCATTTCGGAATGGTTGTCCGCTACGGAATATCTCACCATGAATGGCAACGACAACATCGTGCTTTGCGAACGAGGGCTGCGCACCTTCGAAACCGCAACGCGCTTCACGCTTGATATTTCTGCGGTACCCGTAATTCATAAGCAGTCAATATTCCCAATTTGCGTGGATGTTTCGCATCCTGCGGGTGTTCGCGACCTGGTTCCTTCGTTGGCTTATGCGGCGGTAGCGTCGGGTTGTGATAGTCTCATGATTGAGGTTCATCCGGATCCAACAAAGGCTCTTTCTGATGGTCCCCAGCAATTAACGCCCGCTCAGTTTACGGAATTGGTAGGACAGTTGCGTGAAATCGCGGCAGTATTCGGAAAGAAGATTGTGTAACCTCTAAAGCTTGAGTGATTTAAGCGCTACAATACAAATCCACACTTTAAGAGGTGGCTTATTGCTTAGATGCGCGGCGTCATTGTGGGGTCTTATTAAGGTCACGATTTATAAGGATGACCAGAAAGTAGAGAACTGCTGGATAGAGACACGTATAGAGGTGGCATCTGTACGGCAAGATGTATAGAGGTAACATCTGTACGGCAAAAGATGACGCAAAATGCATGGTAGTTTATTGGAGCGTTAAACGTACGTGTAGGTGAAAGGGATTCCTGTATGCCTATTGATCTTTCAAGCTTAAATGGTCCTCAAAAGGAAGCGGTTCTTTGTACGGAAGGACCGCTTCTTGTGTTGGCGGGTGCTGGTAGTGGCAAAACCCGCGTTCTGACCCATCGTATCGCTCATCTTGTTGATGATTTAGGGGTAGCGCCCTGGCAAATTATGGCTATTACGTTTACGAATAAAGCCGCTGCCGAAATGCGTGAACGCTTGGGCGGTCTTATCGGCCCTTATGCGCGTGGTATGTGGGTTTCTACTTTCCATAGTATGTGCGTGCGTATTTTGCGCGCCGATTGTGAGCGCCTTGGATTTGCTTCTGGCTTCACTATTTACGATGACGACGATTCGAAGCGTTTAGTGAAGCAAATTTATGGAGAGCTCAACATAGACGAAAAGCGCTTTCCGATACCTGCTATTCGAAATCGTATTTCTAAGGCGAAAAATGATTTGCAAGTAGCTGAAGTCTTTGCGCAGGAAGCGGAACGGGGGAGCGATCCTGTAGCGAAGGTTGCAGCACGGGTATATACCCGTTTGCAGGAACGCCTCCGTCAGCTGAATGCGTTCGATTTTGACGATCTTTTGCTTTATAGCTGGCTTCTTTTAAAAAATCACGAAGACGTGTTGGCGTCGTACCAAAAACGCTTTCTCTATATTTTGGTAGACGAATACCAGGATACTAACCATGCGCAGTATGCTTTAACGCAGCTTTTGGCAGCTGCCCATCAAAATATTATGGTTGTTGGCGACGATGATCAGTCTATTTATTCATGGCGTGGTGCCGATCTGCGCAATATTCTCGACTTCGAGAAAGATTATCCGAATGCTCACGTGGTGAAACTGGAAGAAAATTATCGTTCCATGGGCAATATTCTGGATGCTGCGAATGCGGTTATTGCCAACAACGTGACCAGAAAGCCCAAAAAGCTTTTTACCTCTCAGCCAGCAGGTGAAAAAATTTCGGTTTACATGGCTACCGACGAACGCGATGAGGGTCGCTGGATCGCTTCGGAGATCGAAAAACAACACGCATCAGGCATGCCTTATAACCAAATTGCGGTGTTTTATCGCACGAATGCGCAGAGCCGCATGCTTGAAGATATGCTTCTGCGTGCAGGTGTGCCTTATCGCTTAGTGGGGGGAACTCGCTTCTTTGATCGTGCGGAAATTCGAGATGTTATGGCGTATCTGAGTTTGGTGGTCAATCCTGCAAATGATATTGCAGCACGCCGCGTTATCAATACGCCTAAGCGTGGCATTGGCGGTACCACGATCGAGCATATTGATTATGTAGCGCGCGAGACAGAATGTACCTTTTTGCAAGCAGCTGAACTTTGTATTGCCGATGAAGCAATTCGTCCCAATACTCGTCGTGCTATTGGTGAATTTGTGGCGCTCATCCATGAAGCCCAAACCTACGAAGGTGATCTTCGCAAAGTAGTTGAGATGATCGTGGATAAGGCGGGAATAATTGATACCTATCGCGCTGTTGGCTCCGATGATGCTCAAGGGCGTATCGAAAACATTCAAGAGTTTTTTGGCGTTGTTGACGAATATGCTCAAACTCACGACGATGCCGATGCATTATTTGAAGCACCTTCTCCCGATAGGGAAGATGCTTCATTGGATGAAAGCGAGCCTCCCGTACGCACCTTCCAGGCAAATTCTTTAGCTGACTTTACCGAATGGGTAACGCTTAGAACCGATATGGATACCATGAGCGACGATGGTGCGGCAGTAACGCTCATGACAATTCACTCCGCAAAGGGTCTTGAATTTGACTGCGTTTTTGTAGCAGGCATGGAAGAATCACTTTTCCCGCATGGCAATTCTTCTCAGGATACGCAAGGGCTCGAAGAAGAGCGTCGACTTTGTTATGTTGCTATCACTCGTGCTCGCAAGCGTCTGTACCTGACAAACGCCTTTACTCGTCAAATTTTTGGACAATCAAGCGCCAATCCACCTTCGCGTTTTATTGCTGAGATTCCTTCCGAGCTTCGCCACAATATCGGTATGGGGTCTGCTGGCTTTTCGGGGTCAGGCTGGGAAAAGCGCGGCAGCCGTCGTGGTATTGCGGGTTCTGGTGTGGAAGCAGGCGGTGGACGAGTTTTTGGCCAATCAAGCGCTTCAGGTTCTCGTCCTCGTCAAAAACCGCTTGCGACACGTACCAACCCTAACGCAGGCAAAAAAGCGGCAGCGCGTATGAGTTTTGCTAAAGGCGATACCGTAGACCATAAAGTATTTGGTCGTGGCACTATTGTTAAGGTTGAGGGCGATACCCTCCATGTGCGATTCTCGCGTACGGGCCAGACGAAAAAACTCCTAAAGGATTATGCGCCTATTGTGAAAATTGGCTAACGAACCATTATTGAAACAAAACAAGGAGTATCAAAGGTAAGGCTTTTAATACTCCTGCGGAGCAAAGGGCACCTCTGGGTGCTCTTTCTGTGTGGGCATCGAGTTCTTTTGGGTCGGACGTAATTTTGGGTCGAACACAAGAATCGATGTTCGAGAAAAGGTGCTCTTCGGGAGAAGGCGAGAGAGCAAGTGGAAGGCGGAATTAGTTCGTATGGCAGAAATACTTGAAGCGATAATGCTCGTTTGTTTTGGTTTGTCATGGCCGATGAATGCGTGGAAGTCTTTTAAGGCACGCACTGCCGCAGGAACAAGTTGGCAATTTCTTGGTTTGATTACCTTGGGTTATTTTGCGGGTATTGCCGCGAAGTTTGTGAGTGGAAATCTTAATTGGGTGCTTATCGTCTACTTTCTTAATTTAGCGGCATTAGGGGCGAATTGGGCTATCTATGCGCGTAACCTTCGTATTGATGCCGCATACGAAAAGACGCAAATCTAATTTGCTTATCAGCTCACGAATTCTTTGGTCTTTTTAGCGCTCTTTATCCAAAGAGCGCTTACAATAAAGTCAATTTGTACATGTATGCGTATCTGTACGCTAGAGGAGGTCGAATGGCTACGCCCGTTCTTGTCGTCGGTCATAAAAATCCCGACAATGATTCCATCGCGGCTTCGGTGGGATTTGCCTACTATAAAAATGAAATGATGAAATGCGCATTAGCGCAAAATCCTGATGCAGAAGAATATGAATATATTCCTTGTCGTCTTGGTCCTTTGCCAGAGGAATCCGAAGCTATTCTTTCGGAATATGGCATCGAAGCACCTCAGCTTATTTCTCATGTTTTGCACGCGTGAGCGACATTATGAGTGCTCCTGTGATCAGTCTTCCTGGGAGCGCCACATTGCTTGAGGCTTCTCAGCTGTTGGCGGTTCATGATATTCGCTCGATCGTGGTAACAGATGAAAACGGCAAATATGCAGGAGTGGTTTCATCTCGCAAAATTGCTGAGCGCTATATTTCTACGGTTTGCCGCGAAGCAAAAGAGGCAAATGAGCAATCCGCAAGCGCTATCGCGGCAGATTTACAGGCTTCACTCACTCAAGACATTATGAGCTTGGTAGACAATCGTCCTATGGTCGTTGCTCCTGATGACTTGTTCAACGATGTGTTTGAAGACCTTATGGCAAACGAACTTCGCGAGGCAGTAGTGCTCGATGAAGATGGGTTTGCAGTTGGTATCGTAACTCGCTCCGATGTGGCCGTTAAACCTCGTCGTAAGGTGGCGTTGGTTGACCATAACGAATTTTCTCAAGCGGTAGACGGTTTGAAAGAGGCAGAAATCGTCGAAATTGTTGACCATCATCGTATTGGTGATGTGAGCACTAATCAGCCTATCCGCTTCACCAATGTGCCAGTAGGCTCTTCTGCTACCATCGTTACCTTGAAGCTCCGTGATGCGGGTATTGATATTCCTGAAGGTATTGCCGCAACCCTTCTTTCTGCAATCATGACCGATACCGTTATTCTGAAGTCACCTACGGCAACGGATGTTGATCGTGAACAGGTTGAATTCTTGGCGGGCATCATTGGAAAGGATGCTACCGAATTTGGGTTGCATGTATTCAATGCACGCGGCGGCGACGCGGAAATGGATGTCAAAACTTTAGTTACCGCTGACTCTAAAGAGTTCAAGATTCCCGAGGGCACGATTCTGATTGCTCAGCATGAAACGGTTACCCTTGATGCGGTTATGCAGCGTGAAGAGGAAATTCGTGAATTCTTGCGTGAGCTGAAAGAAAAGAACGGATACGAATTTGTGCTCCTGCTGGTGACTGACATTATTGCGGAGGGTTCAAACTTCCTAGTTGAAGGCGACCATAAGAAGATCGATAAAGTCTTTGGTATTGATTCTTCTGCTGCAGTTTGGATGCCTGGCGTACTGTCTCGTAAAAAGCAAGTTGCTGCTCCTTTGCTGGAGGCGTAATTTCTATACGAGTGTTTTGAGTGGTACGGCGTCTTGCGCTTTGTAGCGCTTTGATGTGCCGCAACGCTTTGACATGCTATACGTTTTGGCACGTTGCATGCTTTGGTGTGTGGTACGTTCTGGCGTCCTGCGTGTTGGATGTTTTGTTGCGCGTTTCGATGTGTTGCACCTCTTTTTAGCGTTAAGTTTTAAGCTGTTACGCGACCAACCTGAAATCATGAGCCGATCTGAAATTCTCAGATCGGCTTTTTTGTTACGAGAATCATTCGACAGGTTTTGCTTTATTACGATAAATTTCTATTTCGTTACGTTATCCAACAGGTTGGTATTATTCGTGCATAAAATCGCTTTAATGGTTACAAGAATGGTTTAAAAAGCCTGTTCATTTGCTAGTATCAGTCTCACTTACCCATGATATTTATCGCAAGGAATGAAGCTTGTTTAATTGATAAACCTTATTACATCGTGATAAAGGTTTCGTTTTTCGAAAAGACAATCCTTGTGTTTGAACATACCGGACCTAGAGGTTCTTCTCTCGGAAACAGAGAGGGGGGTACCTAAATTTTTGCGGGGGGGGGGACACTATGTATAACATTGCTGTTCTAGAAGCTAATCAAAACCAAGCGGCACTTTTAAAGGCACTTATCGAAAAAAACGTACACAAGGAAGTGCTTAACGTTATAACCTGTCCTTCCATTGTCGAACTCGCGAAATACTTATCGGACGGTAATATTGCAAGCATGCTTTTTGTTGATGTTTGGATGGGGGAGGAAGAAAATTTCTCGCGAGAAAACGCCACTCCTAAAGGCATTGGTATCGTAGAGAAATATCGGCGCTATTTCACTCGCGCTCAAGTGGTATACATGGGCGATCTCGATCACTACACGCCTGCAATTTACGAAACCGAACATGCGTTTTTTCTGCCAAAACCTTTTTTGCAGCAGGACGTTAATACCGCTCTCGCTTGCGCATTAACTAATCTTTCAAATAACACCAACAAAAGCTTGCCGGTAAAAATTGGTTCATCAATTCGCTTAGTGAAGTTTTCCGATATTGTTTTTATAGAAAGCCAGCGTCGCAAGCTGCGTCTTCATTTAGCGAATGAAGTTATTGATATGTACGGCTCGCTTACCGCAATGGCAGCTGCCCTCCCATGGCAGTTTGTGCAGTGTCATAAGAGCTTTATTGTGAATCTAGAATACGCAGTCGAGCTGCGAAAAGAAGGTTTCGTGATGGCTTCAGGGGACAAAATAGCGGTAAGTCAAACTAAGCGCAAAGAGGCAAGGCGCTCATTTACCAAGTACCTTGCGGTAGATATGTAAAGAGCGCTTAGCAGATTAGGCATATGCAAATTGCGTGAAGAAGATTTCTCTTTTTGTCCAAAAAAATGTTAAACACCTTAATAACCAGGGATAATAGAATGAATACTAATGGATACGCCCGGATGCGTGGCGTTTGACAAGGTATATACCCGGTGATAAAGTTCATCTTCGCGTTTCCCCGTGAAACGTGTGTTTTCGCGTGCGTAACTGCAGAACGCACCCGGAAAACAGAGAAAGGCAATAACTAATAAAGAAAAGGAGTTGAGTCTTGCCTACTATTAATCAGCTGGTCCGCAAGGGCCGCGCCAAGCAGGTCGACAAAAAGAAGACCCCGGCGCTCAAAGGCAACCCACAGAAGCGCGGCGTATGCACTCGTGTTTACACCACTACCCCTAAGAAGCCTAATTCTGCACTTCGTAAGGTAGCTCGTGTTCGCCTCGTTAATGGCATGGAAGTAACCGCTTACATTCCAGGTATTGGTCACAACCTTCAGGAGCACTCCATGGTTCTGCTCCGTGGCGGTCGTGTAAGGGACCTTCCTGGTGTTCGTTATAAGATCATTCGTGCTGCTCTTGACTGTGCAGCAGTTGATGGTCGTGCACAGGCTCGTAGCCGTTATGGCGCTAAAAAGCCTAAGAAGTAAGAATTTGTGTAATTTACGCTATTTGTAGTCGTTTAAACCGAAAGGAAGATATATGCCGCGTCGTGCAGCAGCAGTCCGCCGCGAAGTGCAGCCGGACGCTCGATTCAACAACCGCTTGGTCACGCAGCTGATCAATAAGGTGTTGTTAGACGGCAAGAAGTCCGTCGCAGAAGGCATTGTTTACGGTGCTTTCGATATCGTTGCTGAAAAGACCGGTCAGGATGCTCTGACGGTCTTCAAGAAGGCAATGGACAATATTCGTCCTACGCTTGAGGTTAAGCCTAAGCGTGTTGGTGGTGCTACCTATCAGGTACCTATGGAGGTTAACTCTCGCCGCGCAACTACGCTTGCTATCCGCTGGATGGTTGACTTCTCTCGCAAGCGCAAGGAAAACACCATGAAAGAACGCCTCGCAGCTGAAATCATGGATGCAGCAGAGAACACCGGTGCTTCTATCAAGAAGCGTGAGGATCTCTATAAGATGGCAGAATCCAACCGTGCATTCTCGCACTATCGCTGGTAAGGAGGAGTGGACTAGATATGGCAAAAGCATCTCTTGACCACACTCGTAACTTCGGCATCATGGCACACATCGATGCCGGTAAGACCACTACCACCGAACGTATTCTGTACTACACCGGTAAGACCCACAAAATTGGTGAGGTTCATGACGGTGCAGCTACGATGGACTGGATGGTTCAGGAACAGGAGCGCGGCGTAACCATTACCGCTGCAGCTACCACCTGCTTCTGGAAGAAGGATGGCGAAGAATATCGCTTCCAGATTATCGACACACCCGGCCACGTTGACTTTACCGCTGAGGTAGAACGCTCCCTTCGCGTTCTTGACGGTACCGTTGCTGTTTTTGACGCTGTTGCTGGTGTACAGCCTCAGTCTGAAACCGTTTGGCGTCAGGCAGAACGCTATGGCGTTCCTCGTATTGCGTTCATCAACAAGTATGACCGCGTAGGTGCAGACTTCTTCCATGCAATTCAGACCATGCGTGATCGTCTTGACGCAAAAGCAGTTGCTGCTCAGCTTCCTATGGGTGCTGAGGACAACTTCTGGGGCGTTATTGACTTGGTTACCATGACCGCATGGGACTTCAAGGCAGACGATAAGGGTATGACCTATCCAGAGCCTATGGATGAAATCCCAGCTGAATTTAAGGAAGATGCTGAAATCTATCATCAGGAACTTCTCGAAGCAGCAGCTGACTGCGACGATGATCTGATGGAAAAAGTTCTCATGGAAGAAGAAGTTTCCGTTGAAGAACTTAAGGCAGCTATCCGTAAAGGCGTAATCAACTGCCAGATCAACCCAGTATTTGTTGGCTCCGCTTACAAGAATAAGGGTGTTCAGGAACTTTTGGACGCAGTTGTTGATTACCTTCCTGCTCCAGGCGATGTACCTGCAATTAAGGGTACCAACCCTGAGACCGGTGAAGAGGATGAACGTCCTGCAGATCCTAAGGCTCCTTTTGCAGCACTGGCATTCAAGATCATGACCGACCCCTTCGTTGGTAAGCTTACTTACTTGCGTGTTTACTCTGGTTCTCTTGAGTCTGGTTCTTATGTACACAATGCTACTAAGGACAAGAAAGAGCGTATCGGTCGTTTGCTGCAGATGCACTCCAACAACCGTATCGATATCGATAAGTGCTCCGCTGGCGACATCGTTGCTGTTGTAGGTCTGAAGAACACCACCACTGGTGACACGCTTTGCGACGAAGATGCTCCTATCATCCTCGAATCCATGCAGTTCGCCGATCCTGTTATCGACATTGCTGTTGAGCCTAAGACCAAGGCTGAGCAGGACAAGATGAGCTTGGCTCTTCAGAAGCTTGCTGAAGAGGATCCTACGTTCCGTGTTTCTACTAACCACGAAACGGGCCAGACCATTATTGCTGGTATGGGTGAGCTTCACCTCGAGATCATTATCGACCGTTTGCTTCGCGAGTTTAAGGTTGAGGCAAATGTTGGTAAGCCTCAGGTAGCTTATCGTGAACGTCCTGGACACGAAGTACTTAACGCTGAAGGCAAGTTCGTTCGTCAGTCTGGTGGTCGTGGTCAGTATGGTCACGCAATCATCAACATGTATCCTCAGGAGCCTGGCAAGGGCTATGAATTCGAGAACAAGATCGTTGGTGGCGTTGTTCCTAAGGAATACATCCCTGCAGTTGATAAGGGTATCCAGGAAGCTCTTAACTCTGGTGTTTTGGCGGGCTATCCTGTTGAAGACATTCGTGTAGAGCTGATCGATGGTTCTTACCATGACGTTGACTCTTCTGAAGCAGCATTTAAGGTTGCTGGTTCTATGGCAATTAAGGATGCTTTGAAGAAGTCCGATCCGGTAATTCTCGAGCCTGTAATGGCTGTTGAAGTTGAAACTCCTGAAGAGTACACCGGCTTTGTAATGGGTGACATTCCAAGCCGTCGTGGCATCATCCAGGGCCAGGAGCAGCGCGGCAGTGCAGTAAGCATCACCGCTAAGGTTCCTCTGAGCCAGATGTTCGGTTACGCAACCGACTTGCGTAGTGGTACTCAGGGTCGTGCAACTTACACCATGCAGTTCGACTCTTATGAGCCAGTTCCTAAGAATGTGGCAGACGAGATTATCAGCAAGGCTGGTGGTAACGCTTAAGCCTTTTGGCTTAAGCTCCACCGCTTACAATGGAGGTTAAAGTGGCTAAAGAGAATATCCGCATCCGCTTGAAGGGTTACGATCATGAGATCGTGGATCAGTCCACTAAATTGATCGTTGACACCGCACAGAAGACGGGTGCTAAGGTTTCCGGTCCTATTCCGCTGCCGACCGAACGCAACCTTTACTGCGTTGTAAAAGGCCCGCACGTAAACAAGGACTCTCGCGAGCAGTTTGAAATGCGCACTCATAAGCGCCTGATCGACATCCTTGATCCAACCCCTTCTACGGTTGACTCTTTGATGCGTCTCGATCTTCCTGCTGGCGTTGATATCGAGATCAAGCTGTAGGGGAGTGTGATATTACATGATTAACGCTATCTACGGTAAGAAAATCGGCATGACTCAGCTCTTCGACGAAGACGGCAAGGTAATTCCTGTAACCGTTATCGAAGCTGCTCCAAACAAGGTATGCCAGGTAAAGACTACTGCTACCGATGGCTATGAAGCCGTACAGCTTGGCTTTGGTACCATCAAAGAGCAAAAGGTAAACAAGCCTATGGCTGGTCACTTTGCTAAGCAGGGTGTAGAGCCTGTTCGTTACCTTCGTGAGGTTCGCGTAGCTGATGGCGCTGAGCACACGGTTGGTGAAGAAGTTACGGTTGCTAACTTTGCTGAGGTAAAGAAGGTTGATGTAACCGGCACTTCTAAAGGTAAAGGTTTCGCTGGCGTTATGCGTCGCTATGGTTTTGGCGGTGGCCCAGGTGGACACGGTGCTCACTTCCATCGCGCTCCCGGTTCAGTAGGTCAGTGCGCTTATCCTTCCCGCGTGTTCAAGGGCGTTCGTCTTCCTGGTCACATGGGTTGCGATACCGTAACGACCAAGAACCTTGAAGTTGTCCGCGTTGATGAAGATATGAACCTCATTATGCTCAAGGGCGCTGTTCCTGGCGGCAAAAACGGCGTGGTTCGTATTCGCATGGCTTAGAAACGATGCGAAGGAGTTTATAGATTATGGCAAGTATTGAAGTAAAGGATGCGAGCGGCAAGAAGGTATCTGATACCGAACTTTCCGCTGCAGTCTTTGGTATTGAGCCTAACGTGCATGTAATGCACGAAGTGGTTCGCTCCCAGCGCGCTGCTCGTCGTGCTGGTACTCACGACACCTTGACCCGCGGTCAGGTTCGTGGTGGCGGCAAGAAGCCTTGGCGCCAGAAGGGCACTGGCCGTGCTCGTCAGGGTACGATTCGTGCTCCACAATGGGCAGGTGGCGGTACCGTATTCGGTCCTCATCCTCGCTCCTATGCCTTTAAGGTTCCTGCAAAGGTAGTAAAACTGGCTATGCGTTCTGCGCTGTCTGCAAAGCTTGCAGATGGTGAGTTGGTAGTAGTTGATTCTCTGTCTTTCGAGAAGCCTTCCACCAAGCAGGCTGTTGAGGTATTGAAGAACCTTGGTCTTACGGGTCGTGTAACTCTTGTAGTAGGCGACGAAGACGTAAACACCTATCTGTCTTTCCGTAACCTCAACCAGGTTCGCACCATTGGTATTTCTGAAGCTAACACGCTTGACTTCATCGACAACAAGGCTCTCGTATTCACGAGCGCTGCTTTGAGCCGCATCGAGGAGGTGCTTGCATAATGAAGGATCCTCGCGAGGTTATCATTCGTCCGATCATTTCGGAGAGCACCTATATGCGCATGGAGGACAACGTTTACACCTTTGAGGTAGCTAAAACCGCTAACAAGGTTGAGATTGCACAGGCAGTTGAGGCAATCTTTGACGTAAAGGTTGTAAAGGTTAACACCGCTAACGTTAAGTCCAAGCCAAAGCGCGTACGTTTCCAGGCAGGTTCTACTCGTACCTGGAAAAAGGCTATGGTCACTCTGGCTGAAGGCGAATCTATCGAGATTTTTGCTGCTCAGGACTAGTGATTCGTCCATAGACGCTTCTGGCTATTCATGCTGATTGGCCAGCACAATTTTGGCTGATCTTGCTTACTGGCCAGAAAACGTTTGAGTAAAACTAAACACCCTCGTTGGGATATCCAGCGAGGGTGTTTGCGTTTGGTTAGCGGTATCATACTGTTTCATTTGGCGTAGCGGTATCAGGCCACACCATAAGGAATTCGTAGTTATTTGTTTCTTCATCGAGGCTGCGTCGTACAGCGGCAAAGCCTTCCCTCTCATAAAACGCAAAAGCACGAATATTGTCTGCATAAACGAGGAGCGATAAGCTGTCGTGATGCTGTTTTGTTTTATCAAGGAGCTGTTTCCCTATTCCCTGAGAGCGAAAGTTCCTGTCAATGAATAGCCCTGCAATAAAATCATCCTGGAGACCAATGAAGCCCACAACAGCATTGTCGGATTCTGCCACATACACTTCTGATTTCAAAATTGCTTCTTTTACGAAAAGAAAATTTGAGCGCCAATATGCTTCAGGAACAAAGGGGTGAGCTTCTATGTTGCCCGAAAGCCATATATCCATAACTTCATCTATATCGGTAGATTTAAAAGACCTGATCATAGAAATATTCCTTTCAGGATTCTGAACCGATGTTGCTTTTATGATCAAGATTAATTATCAAGGACAATTGCACAGATGCAACAAAATATGAAATTGAAATTGGAATGCATTAATTATTCTCGTTAGTCTTGAACCCTAGCTGCCCATTTGAGCGATTGACTAGCGCAAAGCTAGACTCATAGCGCTTTAGCTGGCTTGTTGAGCCAATAGTTCCAAAATGAGCTGCGTACGGGTGCCAATCAGATACGCTTTGTCGTTGAGCAGGGTTCTGATTTCGGAAGGCTGAACAATAAATGGCTCAATGATTTCTGATGATTCTGGGTGTGCATCTTCCGCTTTTTCAGTCTGAACAAAAACTACTTGGACGCTTTCATCACTCATACCCGTAGATGAAAAACCGGGTTGTGCCAACGTACGGAGAGGAGTCTCGGAGCTTTGGCGAATGCAAAAACCAGTTTCTTCACGAAGCTCACGATCCACTGCTTGCTCTAGTGTTTCGCCTTGGTCTATCAAGCCGGCAGGGAATGCGAGGCATAAGGCGTTAAGCGGGTATCTAAATTCACGGATCATAAGATAAGATCCATCTGGAAGTTTAGGAACCATACAAACGGCATCGCATGTAATAGCTGAAACATCGGAATTTGCTGATGCAGCACAAGACTCAAGTTTATTTTCAGTGCTGGCAAGGGCAGCGTGTTGGCGTTTTCGATTCATGAGAAGTTCTGCGCGATAAGCTTCTAACGATTTGCGCGAAGAGCTTTCGTAAGAGTATGGGGTGCCATCGGGCTTTCGGTAATGAAGGATATATTTTTTAATCCAGCCATCGCTCACTTGTTCAAGATCGATAAATTCAGGAAGATTATTCAGGTTCATGGCTCATCCTTACAACGCGATTCAAACCCTGAAATACGCATTTAATACAGTGATTTAGGGTAACAATATAGCTCCAAGCGTACGCTAAAACAGTGCACGTTTGGAGCTTAATTCTTTCAATTGTTTCTTGAGCTTAGTGAAAGTTTTCGATTCGTCGTAAGGGGGTTTTCTCTTTCATGTAAGAGAGTATTTTTGGACGTGTTCACGAGCAACAAAGAGCGCTATTCTTGATACGAATAACATCTAGTCATCTGTTATGCCAATAAGGGTGATAGCGTAATGTTTCAAGATATTGAACCTTATTCTTTTTCGAACGATTTTGCTTGGGTGGATCCTGAACCGGCAGATCGGGTACTCATTTATCGGGGAAACAAGGTTGTGGTAAGAAAGCAGGATTCAACCGATGAGCCACTTCATTTTCCGAGCTATGAAGTCCTGGTAGAAAAAGGGGTAGTGGGACCTCAAGTAGTAGCTGAAAAGGAAGATTGTGCCATTCCTGTACGAACTGACGGAGTTAAACCTCGCGGGCTTCTTTTATTCACGGTAGGTGAAACCGCATACTTTCGTTGCGAACTAAAGGAAAGCGCTTTAGATGCCTTCTTGGAAACAGGAGAATGGGTGCTGCTTCCAGTAGGGCAGTTACGTAACTATGCACCAAAATATCGGGCCTTTGCAGGAATGGTGGGATACGAATATCACGTATGGTACGACACGCGTCATTATTGCGGACGTTGCGGAACAAAAATGCAGCATGGAATAGTGGAGCGTATGCTGCAATGTCCCAAGTGCGGGTGTATGGAGTTTTCTCGATTGTTCCCTGCAGTAATCGTAGGTATTGTAGATAGGCAACGCGATCGCGTTTTGGTATCGCGTTATGCGGGGCGAGAGTACACAAGCTATGCTTTAATTGCCGGTTTTTCTGAAATGGGAGAAACGGTAGAGCAAACAGTTCATCGTGAAGTAATGGAAGAAGTTGGGCTCAAGGTTACAAACTTGCGCTATTACAAAAGTCAGCCGTGGCCTCCGTCCTCATCTTTGCTCTTTGGCTTCTTCTGCGATTTGGACGGGGAAAGTTCGATTACACTTGATGATCATGAGCTGGAAGAGGCTGAGTGGATCTCGCGTGACGAATTGCCTGATGATGAAGACTATTCGTTGACAAGGGAAATGATGGGCGTACTACGCAGAGGTGAAGAAACTCACTATCCTGTTGCATTCTATGGTTGAGGTTGGTTCGAAAGATGTGGGGAATAGCGGTTATCATAGCTGCTTGTTGCTTGGCATTTGGGGCGGTCGATGCTGCCGCAAAGATGCGCGAGAGAAAAGCACAAAGCGATTCTTTTGATTCTTCCGATTCTTGTCAGGAAAGTGCTCAGATAAGCGAAGAGTCAAACTTCAAGTCAAGTGAACTATAAGTCAGATTTTAAGGAGTCGGAATGGAAGCCGTGCTATTTGTGGAATACCCTAAGTGTTCAACCTGTAAAAAGGCAAAAAAGTGGCTTGATGAACATGGCATCCCCTATACCGATAGGCACATTGTTGAAGACAACCCAAGCTCAAGCGAGTTAAAGAGCTGGCAAGAAAAAAGTGGACTACCGCTGCGTCGCTTTTTTAATACAAGTGGAATGCTTTATAGAGAATTAGGAGTAAAGAAGCGTTTTGAGGATGGCATGACCGACGAAGAAGCTTTTGAGTTACTCGCTTCAAGCGGCATGTTGGTAAAGCGCCCTTTGATTATAGGCAAAGAGTATGTGCTGGTAGGCTTCAAAGAAGCACAGTGGGAGGAAACTCTGCGATAAAGCTGGCGTGATATCAAAGTAGTCTGAACTGAAAGTCTTTTGCTCATAAAATAGGACTGGAAATAAGTTTTCCAGTCCTATTAATGCAAGTATTCGAGTGAAATTTACGAGTGAAATTCATCTTACACGCTCTGTACTCCTAGTAATTGGCGTGTGAGCTAGATACCACCGTTAGCTATTCGTATATGCTATCGTTGCTGGCTATCTGGGCCAAACGATACCTCATCAAGTGACGCGGGCACTTCACCCTTGAAGCAATGAATCTGATTACTCTCTTCAAGTTCTGCAATGGCTGCATTGCTGTAGCCGAGCTCTTCCAGTACCGAAACGGTATCGTAGCCAAGAGGTTTTGCACGCGTGATTTCAGGATCGCCTATAGAAGCCATGCGAACGGGGCTGGTAGTAATGCAGTGGTCTCCGATGCTGTCATAGTGAATCGGACGGAGAATGTCGTTAGCATAGGCTTCTTCGTCTTTCATTACGTCATCCATGGTATTGCAGCGAGCATAGGGGACATCTTTTTCAATAAAGAGTGCCTCCCAGTAGTCCCAGTTGTGCTGCGCGAATGCATCGCCAATAAGTTTTACTACGGTTTCCACATCTCCCGTTTCGTTAATCTTTGCGCAGTTCGTGTAGCGTTCGTCTTCCGCATACTCAGGAAGCCCGATGAGACGCATTACGAAAGGGTACCAAGCATCATAGGAGCCGTAACAGATCAAAAACCATACGCCATCTTTGGTTCGATAACAATTGTTGGTGGGGCAGGTTGCTTGATTACGATTTTTAGGATAAGGAACACCAAAAGGCTGAGATACGACCGCTACCTGCATTGCCCAGAGAGCCATATGATGCAAATTGACGGTAACTAGATCGCCTACGCCAGTTTTTTCTGCACGCCAGAGGGCGCTCATAAGGCCCATACCTAAAGCAATACTTGCATTCCAATCTCCGAAAGCAGCAGGCATATTGCCTGGCATGAAGTGTTCGCCTGCTTGAGGAATAGACATAAGGAGTCCGCCGCGTGCAGAGTAACAAGTAGCATCAAACCCCTTAGCATCTTTCATGGGGCCACGTTCGCCGTAGCCACGCATTTGACCGTAGACTAATTTCGGAAAGCGCTTATGAAGCGTTTCGTAGTCAAAACCAAGGCGTTTAAGGCTTGGGGTGCGAAGACTCGTAACAAAAATATGAGCTTTTTCGAGCAACTTAAGCGCAACTTCGCGTCCGCCCTCACTTCGGACATCGAGTGAGAGAAATTTTTTATTTGCATTGCTCATGTCGAAGGCAGGGTTATCCATTCCTAGTTCAGGCATACCGAATCCGGGGCCATCAAGGCGATGAAGGTTTCCTGTTAATGTTTCAATCTTGTAGACGGTAGCTCCAAGCTCGCCTAAAAGACGTGGGCAGGCAGGCATGGCTACATAATCGCCAAGCTCTACAACAACAAGTCCTTCCAAGCCCTTTGGAAGAGTAGTTTCGTTCGAAGCTGAATCCATAGTTCCCTCCATATAGTCTTTAATCATGCGGTCATCCAGGTAAGTTGCGTTAATTAATGCAAATGCAGCTTTTTGAAAAACAACGCGACGAAATGAAAGCGCATTTTATAAAAAACATCATCCTATAGTTTAAGGAAATTAAAATACAAAAGGACAAGAAAGCAAGAAAGAGTAGAACAGAAAGAGCGGTACTGAAAAGGGTTGAGAGCTGAATAAAAGAAAAGAGCCCTTCAAAACATCACCCCTAAAAGGAAGTGAGACTGAAAACTATTGTTTCCAGTCTCACTATCGGGGTTCGGTTCACGAAGAGCTCCTAGTGTTTCGCTGAACTAACAAATAGCTGAAGCGATGACCGAAGGTCGAATATAAGCAACGACAGTTATAGATTCAATCGCCTTGCAGCTTGCGATTGTCTGTCCTGATTTATGCGGCATTCGAAGATGCTTCAGCGTTAGCCGTTTCGAGAGATTTCCACTCTGGTGAATCTTTACCAGGCTTAAAGTCAACGCCTGCTTTACGACGTTCTTTGTAGTCTGCGGTTGCAGAGAATAAAGCGTCAGAAGAAGAATTGATAGCGGTTTCGACGGAGTCCTGGATAACACCAATAACAAAACCAATACCAACAACTTGCATGGCAATGTCATTGCCGATACCAAAGAGCGAACAGCACAGAGGAATAAGCATCAATGAACCGCCCGCAACGCCTGATGCGCCACAAGCACTTACTGCGGCGAGAACGCAGAGAATAGCGGCGGTGATGGGGTTAACGTCAATACCCATAGTGTGAGCTGCTGCCATGGACATAACCGAAATAGTAACGGCGGCACCTGCCATGTTGACCGTAGCGCCCAGTGGAATTGCGACAGAATAGGTATCTTTGTGAAGGCCGAGGCGACGGCAAAGATCCATATTTACTGGAATATTTGCTGCGGAGCTGCGGGTAAAGAATGCAGTGATACCGCTATCTTTCAGGCAACGCAGTACCAAAGGATAGGGGTTCTTGCGGATATTTAGGAATACCAGCAAGGGGTTTACTACTAAAGCAACAAAGAACATGCAGCCTAAGAGTACGGCAAGGAGCTGGCCATATTCAATAAAGATTTCTGGGCCATTTTCGGATACTGAAGTGTAGATAAGGCCAAGAATACCAAAAGGCGCGCATGCGATTACCCAACGAACAATGGCGGAAATCGCGTGAGAAATATTGCTGAAGAAATCGCGTGTTGCTTCAGAGGTATAGCGCATAGCGATACCTAAAACGATCGCCCAAACGAGAATACCTAAGTAGTTAGCGTTTACCAGTGCATCAACAGGGTTTGCAACCATGTTGTTGAGTAGAGTCATGAGAACTTCGCCAATATCTGAAGGGATCGCTTCGGTCTCGCCAGGATCAGCGAGAGTAAGGGTGATAGGGAAGGCGAAAGAGGCCAAAACGGCAGTAAAAGCAGCACAAAGAGTGCTGATTACATAAAGAACAATAACAGTTCTCATTGATTTAGGTAACTTGGTGCGGCTGAGCGCATTGATTACCAGGAAGAATACTAATAAGGGGGCAACAGCCTTCAAGGCGTTTACAAAAAGGGTGCCTAAAAGCTCTATTACGATAATGTCTTTTGGACCGAACAGGCCAATAAGAGCACCAATAATGAGGCCAATGACAATACGCTTGATTAAGCTCAAGCTTGTCCAGGCATTTACGATTGCTTTCATTTACAGACTCCTCGATTGGATAAGAAAAATGCAAATGTTTATTATAAACATCTCTGTAAAGAAAACATTAAAGTGTGCTTTGCTATTTTTGGGGTGAGCCGAATAGCTCGACGAGGGGTTGCGGCAAGGGAAGTCGCAATGAGAGTCAGCAACACTTTTTGGGTGCTAATGGCAGCTAACTCAAGAGCAATAATAAGATTCTAAAGAAAGAGGCTCCTCATTTTGAGGAGCCTCATACTACGTGCAAGAAACTAAAACCAAGGAAGAAGTATGTATGGAAGAGGCTTGCACGTAAGGGTGTTTGTAAGTATCAGGTTGACTTACTTTGCCTTGTACTTCTTTACCAGCTGACGACCAGCAATGTAGTTCATGATCTCAGTGGTGCCGCCACCCATTTCGTTACCACGGAGGTCAGCCCAGATGCGACCAACGCGAATTTCCTTGGTGTAACCAATAGCTGCATAGATTGCCATTGCCATATCAGCTACGCGAGTGAGTTCCTTGCAGGCATAGCCCTTGAGCAGAGCGGATTCCAGACGAGTGGATTCGCCGCGGTCAATCATGTCTACTACCTGATACAGGCGCATACGTACGTTTTGGATGATGTTTTCCATCTCGCAGAGGTGCTCCTGAATCTGGGTCTGATGTGCGATTGGCTTCTTGAATGCGATACGTTCAGAAGCATAAGCACCAGCATCATTCAGTGCAGCCTGTGCAAGACCCAAAGAAGAAGCAACAACCAAGCAGCGTTCAAACTCGAGCTTCTTCATCAAAAGCTTCCAGCCCATGCCAGGCTCGCCAAGACGCATATCCTCGGTGAGTACTACGTTGTCGAAGAACTGGTCTACGAAAGGAATTGCCTGCTGACCAACCTTTTCGAGGTGAGCAACCGTAAAGCCAGGAGTGTCATTAGGAACAAGCCACAGAGAGTACTTGTCGTTTTCGTAAGAAGGATCTTCGTCCTTAGCTACAACCATGGTGTAGATAGAAAGGCCACCAAGGGTAACCCAGGTCTTCTGACCATTGAGAATATAGGTGCCGTCGGGCTGCTTCTTGGTTACGCAAGTCATAGCGTTGTTGTCAGAGCCAGCGGCTGGCTCAGAAATTGCAGAACAAGCAATGCAGGTGCTCTCGACGTTTTCGATAGCATCCATAATCATTTCCTGCTGTTCTTTGGTACCGAAGTCAATTACGTCAGTAATGGTATTGAAGTCGGTTACGAAGGGAAGGGTAACACCAGTGAACTCGTGAAGTTTTTCTACCAAAAGAACCTCGGTGAGCTTGTCTACTGGAACGCCACCAACTTCCTCAGGAAGACCCAGCATCATAAAGCCAGCTTCGCGATAAGCCATAGCTGCTTCGATGCTGATGTGATGATCTACTTCATAAGCCTGCTTTACCGCTTCGTCGGTGAAGTAGCGGCTAGCATACTCACGAGCGCTTTCAATCAGCAATTCCTGTTCGTCAGTAAGCTGAAAATCCATAATTACGATCCTCTCCTCATTATTTGATCGAATGGAACAGAAAAACATTCACGATCGAACGTCCTGTTCAAACCATATCCTAGCATTTGAACGCGTTTTGCTCTATGAGGGGAACTATTTACTTTTCGTATACTTTTTTTAAATTTCTGAAACTGATTCTTATAACAATTGTATAGATGCAAGTGAGACGGGAAAAATGGACTCACCAAGGAGCTCTGATTCCCGTCTCGGCTTACTTAGAATACTGCAGATAAGAGCTTAGTTTTTTAGCTTTCTCCACGCTATAGCTACAATCAGTGCTGCACTTCCTGCCACTATTGTCGCTCCCACGAAAAGTGGTGCAATAAAGTCACTTGTTTGAGCAAGACCAGATTTGTTGTCAGGACCAGAAGCAGTGTTGTCTGAGGGGTTTGTATTGGTCGTGTCTACCGGATTGGTTTCGGTGTTGTTGGAATTATTGTTTCCAGAGTTGCCGTTATTTCCGCTGTTATTCCCGGAGTTATCTCCGTTGCCGCCATCATTTCCACTGTTCGTATTTTGCTCAGAAAATACGACATGAACATTAACGGGTCCACTGACATTTTTGACCGTGAGCTGTGATCCGCTAAGTTCGTAATCAAGTCCTGCAGTAACGCTGATTTGCGCATTGTCTAGGCTGTAGTTCTTGTCGGGAGAAAGTGAGAAAACAACGTTATTGCCTTGCTCTACGACATAGGATCCATCATTTGCTGTTCCTTCTATGCCAATAACGCCATGTTCTGCGGTTGCAGTAACACTCCAGCAAATAGGCTGATTTTCAAAGTTTGCAACTGCATCTTTAAGTTCTGTGTAGGCTTGTTCGATCGTGAGGTCTTGATTGCTTCCGTTAGCGACAGCGGTTGCGTTTTTAATGGCAACTTCAAGTGTGGTATGAAGATCTTCGTCATATACGCGTCCGTTTGCGCTATTGATTTCCTCTTGCTTAAGGAGATCCTGCGAATAGGTGATTGCCTGAGTAAGAACATCAAGGGAGGCGGAGTTTGAGGGGTCGGATACTGCATAAAGCGAAGCGATTTCCTCTTCGCTCAAGGGGCGATCCCACATATCTAAATTGTCCATAGTAAAGCCATTGGAGCCATATTGCTTGCCACCATCAACGCCGAGAAGCATATTGAGACCGCTGGTCATATCTCCAATTACGGAAATGTCGGTGGTCTGTACTAAGTTACCATCGAAGTATGTGCGTGCTTCTTGCGCACCGCGATCCACTTCAAATGACATCATGTGCCATGCGTTGGTGTAGCTAGCTACCGTGCCAGTGGTGTAACGACCGTGGTCGTATACGTCGTCACCAAGAGTGAATTCGATCTTGGTCGAGTTACTTCCTTCGGGAGCAACGTTAATGCCACTTCGATACCAGTTAGTCCAATTTTTATTCGAAATAAAGGAACCGTAGCCACCAAGATCTTCGGCGTTGATCCAGAAATTGATGGTGAGGTTTTTGTTGGTTCCTAAATTCCATTTTTCAAGGTTGCCGAGATCAACGTAATTGCTCGCGCCAGCAGGTATATACACTGCGCTTCCGTTATCCTCATTAAAGCTTTCAGTGAAAGAAACCGAACCATTTGCGCTGCCCGTTACACCAGAAATGCTATCGGATAGGTTGTTTTCGAAATCCATGTTGAAGAATTGCCCTTCAGAAATACCTTCAGGAAGCTGAGGCTGATTGGGTAATTCGGGGAAAGTAGCACTACCTTCGGTTCGGAAGGTGTAAGTATAGGGCTCGGAAGCGTTTTCGAAATCATCATAGGCGACAATGGATGCGGTGTAGTAACTCGCTGGCTGGAGTCCACTCAATTCGAATCCCATGGTATTGGGAGTCATATACCAGCGAGAGTAAGCCTTGAATGAACCGCTCACATTTACCTGGCCGCCTTCACTAAAGTAGGGCACTTGCTTGGTGGTGTAGTTGACGGGATTGCCTGCGATATCGGTCAGGGTAATTTCATAATAGTTTACTAGCTGGTCATCAGCTGCATGAGAAAACCCGAGAGTGGTAGAGGTTTCGGTGGTGTTGGATGTGGTTACTTCGGTATCATCTTTCCACCAAGGGGCGATAGTGGAGCGATTCTCGTCAGTGTAGGTAAATCCTTCCTTACCGAGCGTTGTGTCGACTACCCAAGGCATCCCAATCCAACGATTGTGAGTCATATCGTAGCGACGAATTACGGTAGAACCGTCTTCGAGTACGGAAATAAAGTTGCATGTTGCCTCATAAGGGGTAAGGGAGCCTTCGGTTCTGTCGCCTTGTCCGCCATTAAAATATCCCGAATCAATACACGGACCATCCTGATAGATGTAGTTCATCGAACCATTTTCGAAAAAGGTGAAGTCCTTTTGGTAAATGCTTGTCTCGGGCTCTACAGAAAAGTGGGTGTGCGCAGATCCTACAAATGCCTGGGGATAATCCTTCAAGAGATCCTGTAGATATCCAGGCGCAGCTGAATTAGCGGTGTCGTAGTTGGCATGAAAAGGGCCGCCAAGAGAGGTGTTGGCGTATCCGCTATGAGTTTGAATAAAGATTGGTTTGGTGGGGTCATAATCAGGAGCGCTTGAGATTTCTTCAAGGGTTGTCTTTAGGAAGTCGGTATAGTCCCAGTAATCAAGAGAAATAAAGTCATATCCGTTGATCTTGGTATGAATATTGCCTTTGCCGGTTTCGGCGTCAGGGTAGAACCATTTTTCGTCGTCTTTGTGATTGATATCCATTACGGTTCCGAACAGAGTCGGAATATCATGGTTTCCGCTGGTGAGTAGCATGGTTGCGTCAGGGAAATTTTCGGAGAGCGATCGCTCTACTGCGCAGTACCAGCCGCCTGCACGTGATACATGAATGTCGGTTTTGTCGCTATTGTTCCAGGCATTCATCTCGGGGCTGTTGGCGCCTACCACATCGCCGTTATCTAGAACTGCTTGGACGTCGAAATTGTGGCTTGCTGCCCAATCGGCAACAGCTTTAAGACGGTAATTCTTTTCGTTATATGATGCTTCGGTCGTATCGGTTCCTTCTTCTCCTCCGCCAAATTCGGTATCGGACATACTGATAAAGGTAAGCTTGGTGGCAGCGGAGTCGTAGGCATTATTGGCCTCGTCAATTTTTTCTTGCGTCATTTCTTCGGCATTGGAAGTGCTTTGTGCTTCCGCATTTGCTGCAAAGGCTATAGCAGGGGTGCCGGAGAGTGCAAGGGTGAGTGCTGCGCACAAGCACGCGGTTTTGAGCGTGTAGGCTTTAAGGCGCCCAAGCAAGTGGCTCATTGATTCCTCCTTTGTTTACATCGTGATCTAGAAAGCCAGAAACAATCCTAGAGAGGCGATGTAAAAACGAGGGAAGAAGAACGTAAGAAACTCGTTGCTCTTAGCGATGAATTATTTCAAGATGTAAGATCTTCTCTATCGAGAATAATTGCGGTCAAAAATGTGATATGCAGCGGTGCGGTAGAGAATGGCCGCTCTGAGTTTTCAGGTCACTTCAGAAAAGGCTCTAAAGTATTTTGAGAAGAACCCTAAAAAACGAGAAGCCGTATAAGAAAAGCAGCTATTGATGTGAGGAATCCTTACTTTCTTGATAGGTTAGTAAGGCTAAAAGCGGCATGACGAGTACGGTCAATGCTCCTGCAGAAACTAAAACCGAAGCTAGCGATGAAGACATAGCGCCCGCACTCACGGCAACCGAAGTGACTGCAACGATAAGAGGAAGAGCAGTTGTGCAGTAAAGAGAAACGGTAACTTGATTACGCCAACCAAGCGCTTTGACTTCGGGTGTCTTGTCGGTGCGCAATGCAATAAAAATAGGTACCGCACGAACTAAGAGAAGCATCGCGATAAACCCAATTAAAAGGAGCGGTTGGTTTAATACTGCAGTAACTTCAATCTTTGCGCCAGAAACTACGAAGAATAAAGGAATTAAAAACCCATACCCAATGGCATTTAATTTTTCTTCAAGAACGTGGTCGTTTTCGGGGACGATATAGCGCAGGATAAAGCCCGCCGCAAAAGCGCCCAGAACAATATCTAAGTCAAAAATTGCCGAAACTGCTACAAGTCCAACGAGCAGGAACATGGTCACGCGCACGAATGTTTGCGAAGTAGTATTGCGTCCTCGAGAAAGAACGAGAAATATTTGATGTTCTGCTTTTGCTGCTCTTTGACCTAAAACCGCAACGAGTACCGCAAGAGTAATAAAGGTAAATAAGATAATTACCGTGATCCATGGGGCGCGGGTAGAGAGCAAAAGTGCCATAGCGATAACAGGGCCTAATTCTCCCCACATGCCATAGGCAAGAACACTTTCACCTGTTTTTCGAGTGAAAATACCACGTTCTTTCAAGATTGGCATAAGTGCTCCGATGGCGGTGGTGGTGAGCGCAATAGCAAGGGCTAGAGCATCAATGGAAAGTTCGCCAAAGGAAGCATGATAGATACTCATAACAAGGGCAAATGCTAAAGCGAGTGTGGCGAGCCATGTTTTCAATCCTCGTTTACCTTCGCGACCCGTGATGGTTTGCGGATTGATCTCAAATCCAGCAAGCAAGAAAAGCATGGCGCAGCCTAAATCAGATAAAAACAAAACGCTTTCATCGAGCCAAATATGGTTTAGGACTGAAGGCCCCAGTAAGGCACCGCCTATGAGGAGTAAAACGGTTTCCGGTATCGGTTTTTTAGGGATGAGGTTTGCGATAAGTGGAGCAAGCGCCGCTATGAGGGCGATAAGAGCGAGAGATATGAAATCGTGAGTCATATGAGGCTGATCCTTAGGGTTGGAAAATGACGACGCAAATGGTGAAGTCTAGGTTGTGATGGCGTGTATGTTTAAAAGTAGTTAGAAAAGACTACGAATGTTTTTGATAAGAACGGATGGATTATAACAAGATAAAAGTAAGAACTCCTTTTCAAAGTGATTTTCTTAGGTAGTATTAAAAAGCTTTTTACTCGGAAGTCAAAAGAGGCCAAGGGTAAATAAGTAAAGAGCTCAAAGAAACAGCTATCAAGACACAACTATCAAATAACTAAGAGTAGCAACCAGAAGCAAAACCGAACCGCCGGATGAATGGACATGCAGATCGGGCGGATAGGTGGACTTGCTCGGTAGTAGAGACGTGCGGAGGTTTTTGCGTCCTATGATGCAGAAGAAACAACGAATGAATTTAAGAGAAGCACTACCGTTGGCAGGTATTACGGTTTCCACCTTTATCTTCTGTACATCTGAGTTTATGCCTGTAGCGCTTTTAACTGATATTGCGCTCAGCTTTTCTGTCACAGAATCTCAGGCTGGCATGCTTATTTCAGTATACGCATGGATGGTGATGTTACTCTCGCTGCCTCTTATGATCGCTGCTTCACGAATTGGGTTTCGCCGTTTGTTTTTGATAATTGTGGCGTTATTTGCTTTTGGACAGCTGCTTTCTTCACTTGCTACCAGTTATTTTATGCTTATGGCAGCACGTATTGTGGTGGCCTGTGCTCATGCTATTTTCTGGTCGATTGCACCTCCTATGGCAGTGAGGGTAGTGAGTGAAGATCATCGCCATATGGCACTAGGAATGGTGGTGATGGGCGAATCAGTTGCCTTGATTGCTGGTTTACCCCTTGGGCGTGTTATTGGTTTGGCGCTTGGATGGCGCATGACGTTTGCTTGCGTTGCGATAATTACCGTCATCATTTTTATTTATCTTTACTTTGTGCTTCCTACCATTCCTGCAACAAAGCCCTTCTCGGTTCGGAGGTTACCGGTACCTTTTTTAAAACAAAAACACTTCGAAGCCTTTACCTGTTCGTTGGGGTTATGATGACCGCCTATTATATGTGTTATAGCTACATCGAGCCTTACCTATTACAGAGCGTTGGATTAGAAGAGCAAACCGTAACCGTGGTAATCGCGTTTTTTGGGGTGGCTGGCATTCTGGGGAGCGTTCTGTTTTCGAAGATATATGCCCGACAACGAGTAAAGTTTCTCTGCGGGTGTCTTCTAGGCTTGGTGACTGCATTCTTTGTTCTCTTTATAAGCCAAGAATTTTTAATAGGGGTACTGGGCGCGTGCGTTGTACTAGGAATGGGAAGTACCGCAATGAATGCTGCCTTGCAATCGGAGGTAATTCGATATTCGAGTCTTGATGATCAAGCGGTAGCTACTTCAATTTTCTCTGCAATTTTTAATTTTGGAATTGGTAGTGGCTCTGCCTTAGGTGGAGTAGTGACCAGTTGCGTTTCGGTCGGAAGCATCGGTGCGGCAGCAGGAGCTTTGGGGCTTGTTGCTTTTCTTTATTGTGTAATTGTTCTTATTCCGCGTTTACGTATTGCGCGCACTTAAAGCACCTTTTATTGTTTGGGTAATAGATAATAAATAGTTGAGAGTAGATGGCAAGAGACCCTGAGCAACAATATGAGTTCTCAAGTGTATGCTTCCCTCCGCCTTTCAAGATAACTGTGAATTCTTTGCGAAGAAATAAAGACCCAAAGTTTTAACTTGCATAGCTGGTGATTCGTAAGTATAATTCTCGTTTGCGTCTGGCTGTTGATGGATACACCCGGGCGCGTGGTAACTCGGAATCGCCGAGAGCCCTCTCCCAAAGGTTCTCATGGCGGTGATGGAGACCACACAAGATCGAGGGTAGGAGCAACTGCTCAGACCCATAGAAAGGAAGAAAATGGGAGTAAAACAATACAAGCCCACAAGCCCTGGGCGCCGCCTCCAGACCGTCTCGGATTTTGCTGACGTAACCAGCACTACTCCTGAGAAGTCTCTGTTAGCACCTTTGCCCAAGAAGGCTGGCCGTAACAACAACGGTCGTGTTACCACCCGTCATCAGGGTGGCGGTACTAAGCGTCGTTACCGCATCATCGACTTCAAGCGCAACAAGGATGGTATTCCTGCAAAAGTTGCAACGATCGAGTACGACCCTAACCGCAGTGCACGTATCGCTCTTCTTCACTATGCAGATGGTGAGAAGCGCTACATCCTTCATCCAAAGGGCCTCAAAGTTGGCGAAACGGTAATCTCTGGCGTTGATGCTGACATCAAGCCTGGTAACGCATTGCCCCTTTCCGCAATTCCAGTAGGTACGCTCATCCATGCTGTTGAGCTTCAGCCTGGTCGCGGTGCCGCAATTGCTCGTTCTGCTGGCACTAGCATTCAGCTCATGGGTAAAGAGGGTAACTACGCTATTCTTCGTATGCCTTCTTCTGAAATGCGTCGTGTTTTGGTTACCTGCCGCGCAACCGTAGGCGAGGTTGGCAATGCAGAGCATGGCAACATTAAGATTGGTAAAGCAGGCCGTAATCGCTGGAAGGGTATTCGTCCTAGCGTTCGTGGTACTGTTATGAACCCAGTAGACCATCCTCATGGTGGTGGTGAAGGTAAGAACAAGTCTTCTGGCCGTCATCCTGTTACTCCATGGGGCGTTTCCACCAAGGGTCACCGTACTCGCAACCCCAAGAAGGCTTCAAGCCGCTTGATCATCCGTCGTCGCAAGAAGTAGCGCCCGATCGCATAAGGAGAAACATTGAGCAGAAGTTTGAAAAAAGGTCCATTCGTGGAACCTCGCCTTCTCAATCGCATCGTGGCGATGAACGAAGCAGGCGAAAAGAATGTCATCAAGACTTGGTCGCGTTCTTCTACCATTTTCCCAGAGATGGTTGGTCATACCATCGCTGTGCATGATGGTCGCAAGCACGTACCAGTGTATGTAACCGAGTCCATGGTTGGACACAAGTTGGGCGAGTTTGCTCCAACCCGTACCTTCCGTGGTCACGACAAGTAGGAAAGGGTGAAACATGGAAGCTAAAGCAATCGCTCGCTATGTGCGCGTTTCGCCCCGTAAGGCGCGTATCGTGCTTGATCAAATCCGCGGCAAAGATGTAGTAGCCGCTCAGGAAACCCTGCGTTTCACCAACCGCGCAGTTGCAGAAGTTGTTGAGAAGACTCTGAACTCCGCTGTTGCAAATGCTGCACAGAAAGGTGCTGGCAACCCAGACAACTTGGTTGTTAAGGCATGCTTTGCTGACGAAGGCCCAACTTTGAAGCGCATTCGTCCTCGTGCAAAGGGTTCCGCATCGCGCATTCGTAAGCGCACCAGCCACATCACCGTCATCGTAGCAACTCGAGAGGAGGCATAGTATGGGTCAGAAAGTAAGCCCCACCGGTTTCCGTCTTGGTGTTACTGAGGATTGGCGTAGCCGTTGGTATTCCGACAAGGACTATGCGGCAAACCTTGAAAACGACCTCGTAATTCGCAAGTTCCTGGAAAAGCAGCTCGCCCATGCAGCCGTTTCTCGTGTAGAAATTGAACGCGCTGGCGACAAGATCAAGGTAATTATTACCACGTCTCGTCCAGGTGTTGTAATTGGTAAGAAGGGCGCAGAGGTTGACGCTCTTCGCAAGAAGCTTAACCAGATCGCAAACGGCACTGTATCCGTTGAGGTTGTAGAAGTTAAGCGTCCTGAGCTTGATGCAAATCTCATTGCTCAGTCTATTGCTGAACAGTTGGAAAACCGTGTTGCGTTCCGTCGCGCTATGCGCAAAGCAGTTCAGTCTGCACGCAAGTCTGGCGCTAAGGGTATTCGTATCCAGTGCGCAGGTCGTCTTGGTGGCGCAGAAATGAGCCGCCGCGAATGGTATCGTGAAGGTCGCGTACCACTGCACACTCTCCGTGCAAAGATTGACTATGGCTTTGCTACCGCTGCAACTACCATGGGTTCCATTGGTATTCAGGTTTGGGTATACCACGGTGAAGTTCTTCCTGGCCAGAAGGCTCCACAGCCTGCACTCGAAGGTTCTTCTCGTCCCAACCGTCGCGGCCGTCGCAACAACGATAGGGGTGATAAATAATGTTGGTACCTAAGCGCGTTAAGCACCGCAAGGTCCAGCGTGGTTCTATGAAGGGTAACGCTAAGGGCGGTACCACTTTGAATCATGGCAGCTGGGGCATTCAGGCTCTGGATCGCCATTGGATCACTAACCGCCAGATCGAGGCTGCACGTATCGCGATGACCCGTCGTATGAACCGTACTGGTAATGTTTGGATCACGATCTTCCCTGACAAGCCCATCACGCAGAAGCCTGCTGAAACTCGAATGGGTAAAGGTAAGGGTAACCCTGAGGGTTGGGTAGCAGTTGTAAAGCCTGGCCGTATCATGTTTGAGATCGATGGCGTAGACGAAGAAACCGCACGTGATGCACTTCGTCTTGCAATCAATAAGTTGCCCATCAAGTGCAAGATCGTTAAGCGCGAGGCAGAAGGGCAGGAGTAAATGAAAGCAGCAGAGATCAGGAATCTTTCAGGTGAAGATCTGCAGGCTAAGCTTAAGGAAGCACGTGCAGAACTTTTCAACCTGCGCTTCCAGATGGCAACTGGCCAGTTGGATAACACCGCTCGCATCAAGCAGGTCAAGAAGGACATCGCTCGCATCCAGACCGAGATGCGCGATCGCGAGCTCAAGGCTGTTCAGGCTTAAGGCTCGACTAGGAAGGTTTGAATAGCATGAGTGAAGAACGTAATTCTCGTAAAGTCCGTCAGGGTGTTGTAGTAAGCATTTCTGGCGACAAGACTTGTGTCGTGCAAGTACACGAACGTAAACCACATCCGGTATACGGCAAAATGGTTAACTCCACCAAGAAGTTCCATGCGCACGACGAAAACAATGAAGCTGGTGTGGGCGATACCGTAACGATTATGGAAACTCGCCCGCTGTCTAAGATGAAGCGTTGGCGTCTTCTCGACATCGTTGAGAAGGCCAAGTAAGCAACTGCTTACTTGAAAGCATCGAAAGGGATAAGCATATGATTCAAATGCAGAGCATGCTCGCCGTCGCTGATAACTCTGGCGCTCGCAAGGTGCAGTGCATCAAGGTTCTGGGCGGCTCTAAGCGCCGTTACGCAGGCCTGGGTGATGTCATCGTATGCAGCGTTAAAGAGGCAATGCCAAACGGCAGCGTTAAAAAGGGCGATGTCGTCCGCTGCGTAGTTGTACGCGTTAAAAAAGAAGTTCGTCGTGAAGACGGCAGCTATATTAAGTTCGACCAGAATGCAGCCGTGCTGATCGATGCCAACGGCGCTCCCCGTGGTACCCGTATCTTTGGTCCTGTTGCTCGCGAACTCCGCGAGAAGAAGTACATGAAGATCGTGTCCCTGGCACCGGAAACGCTGTAGGAGGAACAATTCATGGCTAAAATGAACATCAAAAAAGGTGACAAGGTAAAGGTTTTAACTGGTAAAGATCGTGGCGCTGAAGGCACCGTTCTTGCCACCAAGCCTTCTTCCCAGCGTGTTACCGTTGAAAAAGTAAACATCATCAAGAAGGCAATGCGTCCTACTCAGGCAAACCCTGAAGGTGGCATTGCTTCTATGGAAGCTCCTATTCATGTATCTAACGTGGCTCTTATCTGCCCCTCTTGCAAAGAGGCAACGCGCGTAAGCATCAAGCGCGAAGACGGCAAGAAGATCCGCGTATGCAAGAAGTGCGGCGCTGACATTGACTAGTTGTTAATGGGTTGGCTTTTACAGCCAACCCATTTTGTTGACGTTGCGGCTTGCCATAGCGGCCCAGCTTGCGCTCCAGAATTTATTCGCGTAGCGAACTACGCTTCATAAATTCTTCCCGCAATCTGAACTCGCTACGACAACCCTCACTGACTTTGTAAACTAAGTGAGTGATTTTAACAGTAGATTCCCATCCATAATGCGTTTTTGTTTCAGGGCTGGGAATGTAATAAGTAAACAACCACATTCGCTTTTCATATCCAGAAAGCGTGTGTGGTTTTGGCGTATAGGTTGACCTTAAGATGACAATCCTGTATGGTGTCGTCTTTGGGTGCGCTAAATAGCGCCTATGACCCTAGCAAACGCTGGGGACGCAGGGTCGGAAATCCTGTGTTTAATTCATCGAGAAAGGTAAAAACAACAATGGCTACTCCTCGTTTGAAGGAAAAGTACGTAAACGAAGTCGCTCCTAAGCTCTTTAAAGAGCTGGAATGCAGCAACGTTAACCAGGTTCCACGTTTTGAGAAAATCGTGGTAAACATGGGTGTTGGTCGTGCTGCAGGCGACAAGAAGTTGCTCGACGGTGCTATTGCTGACCTTCGTACTATTACCGGTCAGCAGCCAATGGTTACGCGCGCTAAGAAGTCAATCGCTGGCTTCCATCTGCGTGAAGGTCAGGCAATTGGATGCAAGGTTACCCTTCGTGGTGACCGCATGTGGGAGTTCTTTGACCGTCTGATGTCCATGGCTCTCCCTCGTGTACGCGACTTCCGTGGCTGCAATCCTAACAGCTTTGACGGTCGTGGTAACTACACCATGGGTCTTACCGAGCAGCTTATCTTCCCAGAGATCGAGTATGACAAGATCGATCACACTCGTGGTATGGACATTACGTTCGTAACCACCGCAGAGACCAATGAAGCAGCCAAGGCATTGATGGATGCCATGGGCTTCCCGTTCAAAAAAAGAAAACTAAATTCTCTTAAAAGTAGAGAATTGGTTATAGGAAAGAAGGATTTTGAATGGCTAAGAAATCGATGATCGCCAAGTCAAAGCGAGAGCCGAAGTTCTCGACTCGTCAGCACAATCGCTGTGCTCGCTGTGGTCGCCCTCGTGCGTACTACCGCAAGTTCGGTCTGTGCCGTGTCTGCCTTCGTGAACTTGCTAACAAAGGCGAACTGCCCGGCGTGACCAAAGCTTCCTGGTAAGAATTAGAAGTTAACGTCACGTTGTTGAGTGTCGAGAGTCAAGGCGCGTGGTGCTAAGGGCGCAGGCGAACCGGCTTTTCGTCTCATCATGAACAAAGGAGAAACACAACAATGAGCATGAACGATCCTATTGCAGATATGCTTACGCGTGTGCGTAATGCTAACTCTGCAGGCAAGCCGACGGTGTCAATGCCGTCAAGCAAAAATGCTTGTTGAAATTGCACGCATCATGCACGAAGAGGGCTATATTGCCGGTTTTGATATCGAAGAGGCTTCACCTCGCGATATTTTGACCATTACCCTCAAGTATGGTGACAAGAAAGCACGCACTATCCGTGGCTTAAAGCGCATCTCTAAGCCAGGCTTGCGTATTTATGCAGGCAAAGATGAATTGCCTCGCGTTCTTGGTGGTCTTGGTACTGCTGTTATTTCTACGAGCAAAGGCGTTATGGCTGACCGCGATGCCCGCAAAGCTGGCATCGGCGGCGAAGTGATCGCTTACATCTGGTAGGAAGGAAGGAGCGAATATGTCTCGAATTGGTAAAATGCCTGTCGCCATTCCTTCCGGTGTAGAAGTTGCCATCGATGGCAGCACTGTTACCGTAAAAGGTGGCAAGGGTGAATTAACTCGTACGTTCTCTGACATTATGTCTATCAAGGTAGAAGACGGTAATGTAATCGTAGAGCGTCCTGATGATAGCCGTGAGGCAAAAAGCCTTCATGGTTTAACTCGTACCCTTATTCATAACATGATTGTTGGGGTATCTGAGGGCTATGCAAAGAAGCTTGAGCTTGTTGGTGTTGGTTATCGTGCTGCATTGAAGGGCACTGACCTCGAACTTCAGCTCGGTTATTCTCATCCTGTAGTTGTTCCGGCTCCTGAGAACATCGCTTTTGAGGTTCCCAGCCAGACCGAGATCATCGTTAAAGGCATCAGCAAAGAGCAAGTTGGCCAGGTTGCTGCTAACATTCGCGCATGGCGTAAGCCTGAACCTTATAAGGGTAAGGGTATTCGCTATGAGGGCGAATATGTACGTCGCAAGCTTGGCAAGGCTGCTAAGTCTGACTAGTCCAGAAGCGTTGTATCGAAGGGAATTTACTCATGAAGAAACTTCAAAAGAAACAAGCTGGGCTTCGTCGTCGTCATACTCGCGTTCGCGGTAAGATTTCTGGTACGCCCGCTCGTCCGCGTTTGTGCATTACGCGTTCAAATGCAAATATGTATGCTCAGGTAATTGATGATGTTGCAGGTAAGACTATCTGTGCAGTTTCTACCCTGGGTGCAGAGTTCAAAGCAACCGAAAAGAACGGTAGCACCGTAGAGGGTGCCGAAGCTTTAGGTGAACTCATCGGTAAAAAATGCACAGGAAAATGGAATCACTGAGGTAGTTTTGACCGCGGTGGTAACCTGTATCACGGTCGCATCAAGGCAGTAGCTGAAGGTGCGCGCGGTGCAGGCCTGAAGTTCTAAGGGAGGGTTAGTGTCTATGGCTAAAAAGGTTGAAAACCAGGCAGGCGTTCCCGAACTTCAGGAACGTGTTGTTTACATCAACCGCGTTTCTAAGGTTGTTAAAGGTGGTCGTCGTTTCGCTCTGACTGCGTTGGTAGTTGTGGGCGACAGCAATGGTCGCGTAGGTATTGGTATGGGTAAATCCCAGGAAGTACCTACCGCTATCAAGAAGGGCGTTGAAGACGCCAAGAAGAATATGTTTAAGGTTCCTCTGACTGAGGCTGGAACGCTTCCTCATGACATCATCGGTGAGTATGGTGCTGGTCGTGTTCTGATTAAGCCTGCTGCTCCTGGTACTGGTGTTATCGCTGGTGGCGCTGCTCGTGCAGTTATGGAGCTCACGGGTGTAAAGGACGTATTCTGCAAATCTTTGGGTACCGACAATGTTCTTAACATCGTTAAAGCAACTGCTGAAGGTCTTAAGAATATGCAGAGCCCTGAAGAGGTTGCTCAGCGTCGCGGTATCTCCGTTTCTCAGATTTACGGCTGGAAGGAGAACTAATAATGGCTGATGCAAAGACTCTGCGTATCACCCAGGTAAAGAGCTCCATCGGTTATAAGTATGATCAGGGTCGTACCCTGAAGGCTCTTGGTCTTGGTAAAGTTGGTCGCACGGTAGAGCAGACTGACAACCCCGCAGTACGCGGAATGATCTTCAAAGTAAAGCACCTCGTAGAGGTTGAAGAACTTTAAAGTAACTTTGCGCCGTTCGTGAGAACGGCGCATTTTTTTTAAATACATTCACTCTGTGAAGACAAAACTTGTGGGCGCGTTTTTGCGTCTTTTGTGCGATAATGGCAAAAGTTTTTGTCTAAAGGAAGTTTGTCGGCGGCGAGCTGCCGACCCCTTCATTATGAAGGGTTAGCGTAAAGGAGAAACAAAACATGGAACTTAAGGATTTACGTCCTGCAGAAGGTGCAACCAAGGCTCGTAAGCGCGTTGGTCGTGGTCCTGCATCTGGTACTGGTAAAACTGCTGGTCGTGGTTTGAATGGTCAGAAGTCTCGTTCTGGCGGCGGCAAGGGTACTGGCTTTGAGGGTGGACAGACCCCATTAGCACGTCGTTTGCCAAAGCTTCCTGGCTTTCGCAACATCAATCGTGTTGAATATTTGCCCGTAAACGTAAGCCGCATCGAAAAGTACTTCGAAGCTGGCGAAGTTGTTGATGGCGATTCCTTGGCAGCAAAGGGAATTATCAAGAACCCTAATGCTCTGGTAAAGGTACTCGGCGACGGTGAAATCACCAAAGCAGTAACCGTTAAAGTTGATAAAGTTTCCGCTTCTGCTAAAGCTAAGATTGAGGCTGCTGGAGGAAAGGTCGAAGAGCCTTGCTAAGTTCTCTTGTACAAGCGTTTAGGGTTCCAGAGCTCAGGAATAAAATCCTGTTTACTCTGGGTATCTTAGCGCTCTACCGTTTAGGCGCGTATATTCCTGTGCCAGGCATTCCCTTTAGGGCGTTTGCTGATTCCTTTACGGAGCAGGGCGTTGGAATGGTTATGCTCGACCTCTTTACCGGTGGTGCACTTTCCAACTTCTCAGTATTCGCACTAGGCATTATGCCCTACATTACTGCTTCAATTATTATGCAGTTAATGCAGGGTGTTATTCCTGCGGTAGGCCGTTGGAATAGGGAAGGCGAAGCAGGTAGGCGTCGTGTTACCCAGGTAACTCGTTACCTGACTTTAGGCCTTGCGCTGATTAACGCTGTTGGATATTTATTCCTCTTTAAGTCTGCGGCTTATGGCGTTGTATTCAGCACGGCTGTTCCTGAAATCGTGACTGATATTCTTGTTGTCTTCACCTTAGTAGTAGGTACTGCCCTTATTATGTGGATGGGCGAACTTATTACTCAGCGCGGTGTAGGCAATGGTATGTCGCTCATCATCTTTGTTTCCATCGTAGCTTCAGTTCCTTCGGCTATCTTCTCGTCGATCAACCTGAATGCTGACTTTGGTATGGGTCTTGCTGTTACCATTCTTATTCTGGTAATCGTAGTTCTCTGCATTCCTGCAATTATCTTCATTGAACGTGCTCAGCGTCGTATTCCCGTTAGCTACGCGAAGCGCATTCAAGGTCGCAGGATGATGGGTGGTCAGAATTCTTATTTGCCTATCAAGATCAATGCAGCTGGCGTTATTCCTATTATCTTTGCAAGCTGTTTGATTTACTTCCCAGCTCAGTTGGCCGCACTCTTTAATGTGGATTGGCTAACCATGGTATCTAATGCCATGTCGGCTGGTTGGGTAAACTGGATTCTTACGGCGGCGTTCATTATCTTCTTTGCTTACTTCTATACGTCGATTGTGTTTAACCCTACTGAAACTGCTGAAAACTTACAGCAGCAGGGTGGTTTTATCCCTGGTATTCGACCAGGTGCGAACACGGTTGCGTATCTTAAGAATGTAATGCGCCATGTTATTTTGCCAGGTGCGATATTTATTGCAATTATCGCTGTGGTACCATCCATTTTGTTCTACTTCACGAACAATGCCTTGATCCAGGCATTTGGTGGTACTTCGATTCTGATCATGATTGGTGTAGCACTGGATACCATGAATAAGATCGAATCGCAGTTAAAGATGTACAACTATGATGGCTTCTTTAAGTAGGTTGTCATTCTCTATGGAACTTGCTGAATAGCGGTCTGATTTTCATAGGTACTTTAAGAGCGGCTCAACGAGCCGCTCTTTTTTATAAGTTTGTGCGTTTTTTGCAGCTTCTTTTGTATATAAGATTCAGAAAAAGAAAACCCCGGGGCTAGCGACGGCATTCGTGACTAGCGAAAAGGACCTAGAAGTAGGGAGACAAAAATGGAAACTGACGTAACGTTTAGATTTGCAAATTCTGAAGACTTGGAGACTATCCTTGATTTTATCAAGGCACTTGCCGAATACGAGAAGCTTGAAAATGAAGTGATAGCAACTCCGGAATTATTGAATGAATGGATATTTGAAAAGGGCAAGGCAGAAGTTATTTTGCGTTATGCAACGGCAAGGAAGTAGGTTTTGCTTGTTCTTCACAACTTCTTCTATCCTTCTTGGGCCGTGCAGGAATTTATCTCGAAGACCTTTTCGTGAAACCAGAATTTCGAGGAAAGGGTATTGGGAAAGCCCTTTTGATAAAGCTCAGCCAAATAACAGTCGAGCGTGGCTGTGGTCGTTTGGAATGGGCTTGTCTTGATTGGAATACGCCGAGCATTGCTTTTTATAAGTCATTAGGTGCTTGTCCTATGGATGGTTGGACAACGTACCGACTCACAGGAGATACGTTGTCCAAATTAGCAGAAGGCGGAAAGTAATATTTAGTGACACCTTTGGTTAGCATTATGGTTTGATGCTATCTCCATTAATCACGGCTATGAAGATTAACGTTGGTTTAGAGTGAAGTGGGAAAACAGGGTTCGTATGCTTTCGGCAGGAAAACGTGTTGCTAAAAAAATGCCAGAGGCATTGTTTTGATTATTCTTTTTAACCTGCAGTGAATCGTGAGTTATGCCGTGCTTGCTTTGCTACAATAGATGAAGCGATTTTATCGAATCCGCTAGAAAGGATCATTTATGAATATCGTTTTGCTGGGCGCACCGGGCGCTGGTAAAGGAACTCAGGCTGCAAAGCTTGTTGAAAAGTATGGGTATGCTCACATTTCTACAGGCGACATGCTTCGTGCTGCGGTAAAGAATCAAACTCCTTTGGGTCTTGAAGCTAAAAAGTATATGGATGCGGGCGATTTGGTTCCTGACGAGGTAGTAATTGGCTTAGTTAAAGAGCGTCTTCAGGATGAGGACACCAAGGCTGGTTTTATTTTGGACGGCTTCCCTCGTACCTCTACGCAGGCTGTAGCGCTTGATTCTGAACTCGCTTCATTGGATCGTCCTTTGGATGCGGCACTTTTGGTTGATGTTGACAAGGAAGTTATCATCAAGCGTTTGACTTCTCGTCGCATGTGCCGTGATTGTGGCTACATTGGATCCGATAAGGATGCGCAATGCCCAAAGTGTGGCGGCGAAATGTATCAGCGCGATGACGATAATGAGGCAACGGTTCGCAATCGTCTTGATGTATATGAAAACTCCACCGCTCCTTTGATTGATTATTATCGCGGCTGCGATCTTTTGATCGAAATTGACGGTGACCGCGACCCAGAAGTTGTACTCGCTTCTATTGTTGAAGCTTTGGATATCTAGTCAGTATCTAAGGCTTTCTAGGTTTGGAACCGTAAGTTTTCAATAATGTTTTGGCGTTAGGAAGACTTAAACTCAAATCTAGACTTACTTATTATGAGCAAAGCCCTCGATCGGTGGGAGATCGAGGGCTTTTTGTGTGAGTAAAGCGTATTTAGCCATAGGGCAAATGAATGCGAATTGATACAATAGGTTGCTATGAGACCGATTGAAGAAGTGACAGACGAAGGCATCGAGCTTGCGCGCGTGCATGCGAATGATATTAAGCATGCAGCTATTCGCGTGGGTGCCATTTTTGTCATTGCGCTTCTGCTTGAAGTGTTTCTCTTTAACATGAACTTCTTCATTTCTTCTGGTTACGAAAGAGTTAATCTGACCGAACAATCGGGTTTGGCTTTAGCTGATTCAGATAAAGCAGATTCGAATTCTTTTAATCAAAATGAGCCTGTGCGCCTTACTGCTACTTCAAACGTTCTGGAATTTCACGATCTCAATAAAGAAGTCCATAACATTCATCTCGATTTCGATAATTCTCAATCGGCACAAAACGTTACCATTCAAATTAGTTTTACCGATTCAGCGCATGAAACCTACTTCAATACGACCGAATATACCTTTGGTGTTCCCGAGGTAGATGTTTCGACGTTTAGCGAAGAGAGCCAGTATCTTTATCTGCAAAGTTCTGGGCATATTCAAGATCTACGCATAGAAATAGTAAACGAGGATGCGACGTATCCTCTCATTCTTAATTCGATAGTAATCAACGATCCTCAGCCGTTTGCTTTTAATGGCCTTCGCTTCTTTGCGGCGTTTGTCATTCTTCTTTTTGTCTATGTGTTTAGACCTAAATCAAGCATTTATCGTTGCAAGATCAAAGAGCATCCTCGATTTAGTCGAGTATGCATTGTTGCAGCAACGGCGTTTGAAATATTTATCCTTACAGCATATTTGCTTTTTGGCTCAAACCAAGTGGGTATTGCGACAGCCAACTATAATTCCGGCTCTTGGGATGGGCATAGTATCGTTAATACCTACGAAGTGGGCGGTGAAAATGCACAGCAGTATGCCGAGCTTGCTAAAGCCATGGCGCACGGACAGCTGTATTTAGAAGAAGAGCCGCCTCAATGGCTGCAAGAAATGGAAAACCCTTACGACAAGGGTGCTCGTGATGAACTTCAAAAACAGACAGGTGAAGCCTACCTGTTCGATGTCGCCTATTATGAGGGGCACTACTACGTTTACTTTGGGGTACTTCCCGTTCTTTTGTTCTATTTGCCTTTCTATCTGTTGACGGGCTCTAGTTTTCCCACCGCAATAGGAGTGCTAATTGCTTGTATCGCATTCGTACTGGGAATTACTGCGCTTATGGATAGGTTTGCGCGATATCACTTTAAACGAGTCAGTTTGGGCTTGTTTTTGCTGCTGCAAATCCCCTTAGTTGGTTGTTCGGGGATGCTTTATCTGGCGAAATTCCCTACGTTTTATTCGCTGCCAATTGCTCTTGCCCTTGCTTTTACGGTGTGGGGTTTGTATTTCTGGCTGCATGGTCGATCGTCCGAAAGGGCGTGGGGCTGGTATCTTGCAGGTTCGCTCTGTATGGCACTTGTGGTGGCATGCCGTCCTCAGTTTATTGTGTTTTCTCTTTTGGCATTTCCTCTTTTTTGGCGCAAGTTTATTACCGAGAAGCATCTCTTTACTCCGAAAGGTATGCGGGAGTTTATCTGTCTGTTGGTGCCCTATGCCGTGGTAGCAGCAGGAATAATGCTTTATAACCGTGCACGTTTTGGTTCCTTCTTCGATTTTGGAGCAAACTACAACTTGACGGTTAACGATATGACGCAGCGCGGCACCAATCCTGGTCGTTTTTTGCCTGCTCTGTTTGCGTACTTCTTGCAGACCCCAACTACCACAGGAGTATTCCCTTGGATTCAGCCCACCACCTTTGATACCACTTACTTGGGGCAGACCATTAAAGAAGTGACGTTTGGCGGCATCTTGGTTTGCCTGCCAATTCTGTGGATTCTTGCATTTGCAAAGCCAATCTTGAAGTATCGCTTTAAGGTTCGTTCAACTAATACGATTGCGGGAGTTGTTATCACTATGCTCGTTTCGGGTGTAGTGGTGGCGTGCTTGGATGCTCAAATGGCGGGAATATTACAACGCTACACCGCAGACTACAGCACGTTGTTCCTTATGCCTGCGGTGCTTCTTGCCTTTGTTGCAAATGATGCTCTTTCTGCTCGTGCAAAAACCGATGAGGGTAAGTTCTTCCTTGGGAAATCGCACGCCTTATATTTGCGAGGAATTCAAGTTGCGGTGGCATTGAGTATTCTCTATGTAACGCTCGTTTGCTTCATTCCCGAGACGGGTTGGTATTCCGACATATATGACTGGGCATACCAAGACATCATTGAAATGGTTCAATTCTGGACCTAATAATTCCTAACCGCTCACCACGTTAACTCTACCGATGAACTTAGGCGGATTCCGTCTACCGACCCATATTGGTCAACCTTGGAAACCCACACAGGTTGAAATCTGTTGGTCGATAGAATGGAGGAGCTTGTTCAAAGCGATTTTTAAGCGAGAGGAGAGGTATGTCACAGTTGACCGAAATCCGCTGGCATGCTCGTGCCGGACAAGGTGCGGTAACGGCTGCAAAGCTCGTAGCGGACACGGCGCTGCTGCAAGGAAATTATATTCAGGCTATGCCAGAATATGGTCCGGAGCGCACCGGCGCACCACTGAAAGCGTACACGCGTGTATCTAGTGAGCCCATTGAAGTTCACAACAATATTCAGAATCCTGACATCGTTATCATTTTGGATGACACCTTGTTGGCTTCAACAGATGTCATGGAGGGAATGAATGAAAACGGTATTCTACTTTTCAATACCACTATGACCCCCGAAGAGGCTCGTGCTGCAGTTAATGCTCCAGCTTCTGTACGTGTTGCCACTATTGATGCTTCAGGCATTGCACTGGCAACCATTAAAAAGGACATGCCTAACACCCCGATCGTTGGCGCTTTAGCAAAGATTACGGGCCTGTTCCCGCTCGATCTTGTTAAAGAGCGTTTGGTAATTACGTTTGGTAAGAAGTTTTCTCAGGAAATGATCGACGCGAACTTGGCTTCCGTTGAGCGTGCCTATCAGGAGGTGCAAGAGTAATGTCCAAGTACGAATTCGACGGTTCGGATTACGAGAACTGGAAGCCTTCTGATTTCCCTGTAGGCTATGTGTGCCCAGAAGGGGGCACCTCTAAGAATTGCTATACCGGCGGTTGGCGTTCAGATCGTCCTGTATGGGATTCCGAAAAATGCACCAATTGCATGCTTTGCTGGATGTATTGTCCTGATTCATCCATCGAGGTTAAAGATGGTCAGATGACTGGCATCGATTTGTTCCATTGCAAAGGCTGCGGCGTGTGCGTACAAGAATGCAAATTCGGCGCCTTGGAACTTATTCCCGAAACTGAGGCTCAGGAAAAGGAAGGGGAGTAAGTAATGGCTGAAAAGAAAATGTTTTCTGCTACGGGTAACCAGATGATTGCTGATGCGTTTCGTCAGGTTAATCCCGATGTAATGGCAGCATATCCTATTACCCCTCAGACCACGATCGTAGAAGGTTACGCAAAGTTCGTAGCTGATGGCAAAGTTACTACCGAGTACGTTCCTGTGGAATCTGAGCATTCCGCTCTTTCTGCTTGCATCGGTGCTTCTGCTGCTGGTGCTCGTGTTGCTACCGCAACTGCTTCTCAGGGTTTGGCATTCATGTGGGAAGAGCTTCACATTGCTTCAGGTATGCGTTGCCCCATTGTTATGGCAAATGCAAATCGCGCCCTGTCTGCTCCTATTAATATTCACGGTGACCATTCCGATATTATGGGCGTGCGTGATACTGGTTGGGCAATGATGTTTGCAGAAACCGCGCAAGAGGCATATGACAACACTATTATTGCGTTTAAGGTTGCAGAAGATCCCAATGTTTTGCTTCCTGTGCTTACGACCTTAGATGGTTTTGTGACTTCTCATGCAATGGATAATTGCGTGATGGAAGAGGATCAGGTAGTTAAGGATTTTGTCGGAGACTACAAGCCTTTATATCCTTTGCTTGATACTGAAAATCCTGTAGGTCATGGCATGTTTGCTACTTTGGGCAACGGCTATATGAAGTACAAGCTCACCGAGCGTCATGCTTTGGATAATGCACTCGAGGCATTCGAAAAGCACGGCAAGGAGTGGGAAGAGATTACTGGTCGCTCTTTTGAGGTTGTTGACTCATGGGGCGCCGAGGATGCGGACTATTTAATTGTGGTACTGGGCTCCTGTGCTGGTAATGCTCGTCATCAGGCTCGTTTGCTTCGTGCGGAGGGCAAGAAGGTTGGCGTGGTTCGTCCTCGTATCTTCCGTCCATTCCCTGCAAAGCAGATCGTTGAGGCTTGCAAGAACGCAAAAGCAGTTGCCGTTATCGATCGTTCTGATTCCTTTGGCTCTCCTCATGCTCCTTTGGCACTTGAGGTTCGTGCTGCATTCCAGGATGCTGGTCTTCAGATTCCTGTAAGCGATTACCTGGCTGGTATGGGCGGCGCTGACATTACGCTCGATCAGATGGGTCAGGTATATGCTGAACTTGAGCAGCGCGCTCAGGGTACGTATGACGGTTCCATTAAGTATCTTGGTATCGAAGAGTAAGGGGCTTTGATTATGGCTAATATTAAGCAACTTTCTGCCCGCCCCGATGACTTGGCTCCAGGCCATCGCCTGTGCGGCGGCTGCGGCGCTTCCATGGCGGTACGCCAGGTTCTGATGGGCCGCAATGATTATGATGTAGTATGCTGCTCGGCAACGGGCTGCTTGGAAGTTTCTACCACCATCTATCCTGATAACGCGTGGGAAGTTCCTTTTATTCACAATGCATTTGCTAATGCTGGTGCAACTATTTCTGGTGTTGAGGCTGCATATAAGGGTCTTCAGCGTGCTGGTAAGATCCCTGCCGACAAGAAGATTAAGTTTGTAGCATTCGGCGGTGACGGCGGTACGTACGATATCGGTTTGCAGTCTCTGTCTGGTGCTATGGAGCGTGGCCACGATATTGTTTATGTTTGCTACGACAACGGGGCTTACATGAACACTGGTATTCAGCGTTCATCTGCTACGCCAAAGGGCGCTTGGGCTACCACTTCTGAGGTAGGTAAGGTTCAGCAGGGCAAGATTGAGGCTCGCAAGGATCTGACTTCCATCATGGCTGCTCATGGAGTACCTTATGTTGCTCAAGCAACAGTTGGTAATTGGCGCGACTTGGTAAACAAGGCAGAAAAGGCCATTGCAGTTGACGGTCCTGCATTCTTGAACATCATGGCACCTTGTCCACGTGGTTGGCGTCTTGGTTCTAACATGACGGCTGAAATTTGCCGTCTGGCTGTTAACTCTAAGTTCTGGCCTTTGTTTGAGGTTGAAAACGGCAAGTGGAAGCTTACCCCTGTTCGCGATAAGAATTTGATTCCTGTTACGGAATTCTTGAAGCCTCAGGGTCGCTTTAAGCACCTTTTCAAGCCAGGCAACGAGCATATCTTGGAAGAGATTCAGCAAGATGTTGATAACTACTGGGCATATCTGGAAGGACGCGTAGAAGGTTCAAAGGATCTGTAAGATAAGATGTCGAAGGCGTCGAGCTGAGATTTGATTGAAGGGCTGGAAACAAAAGTTTTCAGCCCTTTTTTATGGTTGTAGTTATCGGAAAGACTTCTCTGAAGAAAAGCGGGGTTATAGGCAGAAAAAACCGGAAATTTTGGATTTGAAGAAGCTTTTCCTATAATCCGTATATTTAGCTTGCGACTATTCTGCTTTGACTAGTGTTTCGATTCTTTTGGAGCATTGACAGGGGTATCTTCCATTTTCTATTATTAGGACAATCGTCCTAATAATAGAAAACCTTTTAAAACAGGGGTAAAAGATGACGAATACGTCAAATACGAATCTAACCAAAGCTTTGAAAAATGCCGTCTTTCACGAGGATCTTGACAATAATCATCAATCGGATGAGCAGCTTCGTTTTGCGTGCAATCAGTCTCAGTCGCAAGTAGCACAGGCTCGCTTAAAAGGGAAGTCGCAGCACCAGTGTCAGATTCAAATGCAGTCGAAAACGCAATCGCGGTCGCAAACGCAGTCGCAGTCACAATCGCAATTGCAGTCGCAAACACAAACGCAAGCGCAATCTCAAACTCAACACCAACAGCCGTCGCGATCTCCTAAGGGTGCTCAACCAAAATTGTTCACAAAGGCTTTTATCTGCATTGCATTAACGAATTTTGCAGTGTTTTTTAGCTTTCAACTTACAACAGTGGGAATGCCTGTTTATCTGGAGCAACTTGGCGCAGATGAATTAGCAGTAGGTCTGACGGTAACTTTAGTTACGGCGGCGGCATTACTTGTGCGCCCCTTTGCTGGTCTAATTTTAGACAGTTTTGGACGAAAGGGAGCGCTTATAACAGGAATTATTTTGATGCTTTTTGTTATAGTGGCGTACCTTCTATTTCCTTTGGTGGGCGTGGTGCTCGCACTTCGTGTTTTTCACGGTGTTGGTTGGGGGTTGTCGTCGACCTCGACTTCGACCATTGTTGCGGATGTTATTCCTAAAGTTCGTTTTGCTGAAGGGGTGGGTTGGTACGCATTAGGGGGATCATTATCCGCTGCAATTGGACCAGCTCTGAGTATCTTTCTTCTTGAAGAGGTGGGAGCGCAGGCGATGATTTTCGTTGCTTCAGCATCGCTTGGTATTGCATTTGTCTTGTCTCTTTTTGTTGAAGATCAAGCTATGCCAGATAAGAATAACCAAGCAAAGCATGAAAGCGTCGAAAGGTCAGCAAGCTCGATATCTCGAAACACCAAGCCCAAGCTTACGCTAGATTCTCTGATCGAACGTGATGCGTGGCTTCCCTCTCTGGGAATCTTGTTGGTTAATGCCGGCTTTGCTGCAATCACTGCCTTTATTGCGGTGTACGGGATGGCGCAGGGAGTGGCAAATATTTCGTTGTACTTTGTGGTGTATTCGCTAGTTACGATAGTGTCGCGTCCTATTATTGGTCGAATAATCGATCAGAAAGGGTTCTTTGTTCCCAGTGTTTTAGGAACCTTATGCGTTGCGGTGACATTAGTAACTGTAAGTGCGTCTCATGATATTGGCATGTTTTGTATTGCGGGTGTTTTTGCAGGACTAGGTCTCGGAACAGTTCAGGGAGCGTTTCAGACAATGGCAGTTTCTTCGGTTCCTCCTCAACGAAAAGGAGTAGCTACGTCTACTTTTCTAATTGGGCTTGATGGGGGACTTTGCCTGGGCTCTGCAATTGCGGGCGTCCTGGCTGTTATGGTGGGCTACTCCGGTATGTTTGCGGTTATGGCGCTCTTTCCGTTTGCGGCGACTATTTTCTTTGTGGTTTGTTATAAAAAATGGGATGAAAAGCATCGGGCATAGTGGCGAGAAACGTCAGGCATAAGGAAAGAAGCACTAGGTATAGGGAAAGAAGCATTGGGCCTAGAGAAAAGCGCCAAGGATAGGGAGAGATCAAGGTGAGCGTAGATACTCGTCAAAAAATATTAAATACCGCAAAACAGCTTTTTAATGAGCGTGGAATTAATGAGGTTTCAATCGCGGATATCGCAAGTTCGGTTGGTATTAGTAAGGGGAATCTGACCTATCATTTTGCTCGTAAAGAAGCAATCGTTGAAGCATTGGTACTCGAATCAACCACTATGCCTCCTTTGCAACCCGCTTCGTCTTTGGGTGGACTTTTGAGTTTGATAGAGCATATGCAATCGGTAGTGCAAGATAATGCCTATTATTTTCGTCATTACGCCCAAATTGCTCAGATGGTTCCTCGAGTGGCGCAACAACAAAGAAAAGTTTTCTTATTCTTTCGGGCAGTAATGATGCAGTCATTCATGAATTTGGGCGAGCTGGGATTGGTTGATCAGTCGAAAAAGCCCGAGGAATTCGATAGTGTTATTGATGCGGTGTTCATGACCTGCGTTTTTTGGCTACCCTTTAGTGAGCTGAAGGGAAAATCCTCTCAGGCAAATGGGCTTAGACAATGTGAGTTTTATTTAAAAGCAATACTTACCGAAGAAGGATTGAAGAGCTCAATAAAGTGCATGGCTAAGAGGATTTGCTGACCTGCAACGACAGAGCGGCTTAATGAGCGTACGCATGAATGCGTTGCCAAGGATATATTGCCATGGATACATTGTCGTGAATCTCTGGATATCTGGATACCTGGATCTATGATGCATGACTGAAAGAACTCAACGGGATGCTCATTTTTTTCCGCTTTCGTCCCCACCTGCTTGACGAATTCCTTTAGTGCGCTATAGTATCGGCAGAACAAATGAATACAATCTTCAGGGCGAGGTGAAATTCCTCACTGGCGGTAATGCGTACGCAAAGCCCGCGACCCCAATAGGATTTCTTTTGCGATGGTGCTCATTAGTGGCATTGGTAAGTGAATGAATATTGGGCTGATTCGGTTGAACTCCGAAGCCAACGGTTAAAGTCCGGATGGAAGAAGATGATGAAGCATGCTTGTGGTTCAATAGGCGCGTTCTCCAACAAGGAGTTGTGCTTGATTGTTTTGCAGGGGTGCGAACACTCGAAAAGGTAAGCCCTGAAATGCATTGGCGTTTCAGGGCTTTTTGTTTTGCAGGGTTCGTTGTGATTCTTGCTTGCAGATGCCTCTCGCATAAAGCGAGTCAAAGGGCAGGTTGAGCGAGCTGCAAAGTAGGGTAGTCCGCAGCGAAACCAATTCAAGACAGCACCTTCCCGACATCATTACCCGAAATTGTATTCGCGGTATTGGAAAAGAAAGGAGGTGTTGCATCTTGTCTGAAACTGATTATGAAGCGAAAGCTGAATCTGGAGCTGTTCGCTGCTCTGGTAAAAGTAGTTTCCTGATCGATAAATTGCCTGTGCGGGTAAATGAACGCTACCGAGAGTATCTGGAAAGTTCTTCGCCTGACGAGCGCTACATGGCGCGCGCACTTCAGTTGGCGTGGCGTGGTTGTGGCTGGGTAAACCCCAATCCCATGGTAGGTGCGGTTATTGTAAAAGATGGTCGCATTATCGGGGAAGGCTGGCATACCAAGTTTGGTGCCCTTCACGCTGAACGCGAAGCGTTTGCTCGCTGCAATGAAAACCCACAGGGTGCTACGTTGTATGTCACGCTCGAGCCTTGTTGTCATTGGGGTAAAACACCCCCTTGTACACAGGCAATTATTGAGAACAAAATCAAACGGGTGGTGGTAGGTGCTCCTGACCCAAATCCTCTTGTGGCAGGGAAAGGAGCAGCTCAACTTCGCGAAGCAGGTATTGAAGTTACAGAAAAGGTGCTACTTCAAGAATGTCAGTCCATCAATAAGGTATTCCTGCATTACATACAAACAAACCGCCCCTATGTGATTGCTAAGTATGCTATGACGCTTGATGGCAAAATAGCCACTAAAACAGGGGCTTCGAAGTGGATTACAGGACCTGAAGCGCGTGAACAGGTACATTTGCATCGTCATCGATTCTCTTCAATTATGGTTGGTGTTGGCACAGTTTTAGCCGATAATCCATCACTCACCTGTCGTATAGGGCAGGTAAATTCATCGCGAAATCCCGTGCGCGTTATCGTTGATTCTCGGTTGCGAACTCCTCTTGACGCTACGGTTGTACAAACCGCACAAAACGTACCGACCATTATTGCGACAGCTTGTGACGACGATCAACTTATCGATCAATATCGCATGTGCGGCTGTACGATTCTTCGCATTGCAAAAAAGAGGGGCGCGTTGATTTTAGAGGAAGCTTTTTGCAGCTGTTGGGAGCAAAAGGCATCGATAGTCGTTTATGTTGAAGGAGGCGCTACACTGCATGCTTCGCTTATTGAGGCGCGCCTTGTCAATGAAATTCACGCCTATATTGCACCAAAGATTTTTGGAGGCGCACAGGCGCCTGGACCAATTGGCGGCGAAGGAATTGCTCTACCTGAAGATGCCCTGCGGTTTTCGAATGTGGTGGCTTCTCAATTAGGTGAGGACCTCTTTATTGAATGCGAGGTGAACTAAATGTTTACCGGCATTATTGAAGAAGTAGGAAAAGTTATATCAGTTCGTAGAGGGGCTCATTCCTGTGTACTTACGGTAGCAGCAAATACGGTGCTTGATGATGTGCATCTCGGTGACAGCATTGCCACCAATGGTGTTTGTCTTACGGTCACTGAATTTACCAAGCAAAGCTTTTGCGCTGATGTGATGCCCGAAACACTGCAGCGATCCTCGCTTGGATCATTACGTTCAGGTAGCTCTGTGAATCTTGAGCGAGCAATGGCAGCAAACGGTCGCTTTGGCGGGCATATCGTCTCGGGTCACATCGATGGTACTGGCACTATTCACTCTATTAAAGAAGACGATAATGCAGTCTGGTACACCATTGATGCTGCTCCAGAAATTACGCGATTGATCGTTGAGAAAGGCTCAATTGCAATTGATGGCATAAGTCTTACCGTAGCTTCGGTTGCTGCAGCAAGCTTTAGCGTTTCTATTATTCCTCACACGCGTGCTCAGACCAATCTTTCTACCAAGCGCGTAGGAGATGTAGTGAATTTAGAAAATGATTGCATCGGAAAGTATGTTGAACGTTTGCTTGGTGATTCTGATTTTCTTGCTCTGAAACAATCAAGCAATCCTTCAAAAGCTTCATCTGGCATAACAAAAGATTTTTTATTCCGTAATGGATTCTAAGGAGATAAAGCATGTTTGAATTTTCTACGATAGAACAAGCATTGGAAGACTTGCGACAGGGCAAAATCATCCTTTGTACGGATGATCCCGATCGCGAAAACGAAGGAGATTTTATCTGTGCGGCGGAATTTGCCACTACAGAAAATGTCAACTTCATGGCGGTACATGGAAAGGGACTTATTTGCATGCCAATGAGCATCGAATTGTGCCGTAAGCTCATGTTCCCCCAGATGGTGACCACCAATACCGACAATCACGAAACTGCTTTTACCGTATCTATTGACCATGTAAATACCACCACAGGCATTTCAGCTGAAGAGCGTGGCTTTACGGCGCGAATGTGCGTTTCCGACGAGGCGAAACCAGAAGACTTTCGCCGTCCTGGACATATGTTTCCTTTGATGGCCAAAAAGAATGGAGTTCTTGAACGAAATGGCCATACGGAAGCAACCGTAGATCTGATGCGTTTAGCAGGCTTAAAAGAGTGCGGCTTGTGCTGCGAGATCATGCGTGAAGATGGCACCATGATGCGCACTCCAGAGCTTATTGAGTTGGCACAAAAGTGGAATATTTCTTTCATTTCTATTAAAGCTTTGCAGGAATATCGCAAAAAGCACGACAAGTTGGTTGAGAGGGTAGCGTCGCCCCTTATGCCTACCAAATATGGCAACTTTCGTGCGCACGCGTATATAAACAAGCTCAACGGAGAGCATCATGTAGCCCTAGTAAAGGGCGATATCGGTGATGGTGAAAACATCTTGTGCCGAGTTCATTCTGAATGTTTAACCGGTGATGCCTTTGGATCGCTTCGTTGCGATTGCGGAGATCAGCTGGCAACTGCAATGTGCCAGGTTGAAAAGGAAGGGCGCGGCATTGTGCTCTACATGCGTCAAGAAGGTCGAGGGATCGGCTTGGTAAACAAGCTGCGCGCTTATGAGCTTCAAGATCAAGGGATGGACACCCTTGAAGCTAATTTAGCTCTTGGATTTGAGGGAGATATGCGCGAGTACTATATCGGAGCACAGATACTGCGCGATTTGGGTGTAAAGACAATGCGGTTGCTGACTAACAATCCCGACAAAGTGTATCAATTAAAGGATTTTGGCATGGAGATTGTGGAGCGGGTACCCATACAGATGCCTCCGACGGATTATGACCGTTTTTACCTTGAGACCAAAAAGAAAAAATGGGGCACTTATTGACCATGGAAAAAGAGCCAAATACTAAGCAGGTTTCAGCGTAAACGCAAGCGAGGCGCAAAAGCAACGTTTTGGGCTTTTTGCCGTGCGTGTGCTAAGCGCCTCCTGCGGCACCGTATTTCTCGACGCTTTGACTGATTGATTAATTAAAAATCTCACTTTTAATTATTACTTCCAAAACGAAAGGATTGTATCCATGAAAACTCTCGAAGGAAAATTGGTATCACGCGACATTAAAGTAGGAATTGTTGCAGCGCGTTTCAATGAATTTATTACCTCTAAGCTTTTATCGGGCGCGATGGATGGGCTGGTTCGTCATGAGGTGGCACAGGAGGATGTTGAAGTTGCATGGGTTCCTGGTGCGTTTGAAATTCCGCTTATTGCACAGAAGATGGCAGAATCGGGCAAATATGATGCGGTTATCTGCCTTGGTGCGGTAATACGTGGAGCTACGAGTCATTATGACTTGGTTTGCAATGAGGCCGCAAAAGGGGTAGCTCAAGTCGGGCTAAAGACGGGTGTTCCTGTGCTGTTTGGGGTAGTTACTACCGACACCATTGAACAAGCAATTGAGAGAGCGGGTACCAAGGCAGGCAACAAAGGATACGATTGTGCTACGAGCGCAATTGAAATGGTAAATTTAATTCGACAAATCGAAGCATAGAGTAAACGTTCGTTTAATTGTCGAGTAAAATTCGAGTACGCCCTATGAAGCTTAATATCGTGGTAGGGCGTACTCTATTTAGATGAGGTGAGGGTCTACCATGTTTTCTAACGCAGCCGCTTTTCTTTTGCGAACCTTTTTCGATTCACAACCGTTTTAGTTTTTACCTCCGATGGCAACAGAAAAATCTGTGGGCGAAGGGGAAGTTGAGCGAGGGGCTTTTGCGATTTATTACCGCGAAAAGACTGCCGGTGGTTACTTTGGCCTCGTGATTACCGAACATAGCTATATCAATAAAGAAGGCCAGGCGAGCGTGGGACAAGTGTCGGTTTCTCGTGATGCCGATATTGAGGGTCTGAAACGTTTTAGTAGAGGTGGTACATGTGAGCGGTTCGAAAGTGATCGCTCAGATCAATCATGCAGGAGGCAAGGCAATCTGTGCGCTGGATGGGTCGGTCACGGCTCCTGCACCGACAGGCATGCCTTATACCACCACACGGGGAGAAGCGGTTTGAGGCTCACACTATGAGTCAAGCCGAAATTGATCAGGTAATTGCTGATTTTGCTGCAGCGGCGCGTCGAGTAAAGGCCGCAGGATACGACGGCGTAGAGATACATTCAGCTCATGGGTATCTTTTTAAACCAGTTTTATTCGCCTATTTCCAATAGACGAGAGGATTCCTATACTGGGGAAACCATAGAGGGCCGCACTCGTTTGCATTGCCAAGTTATTTCTGCGGTGCGAGAGGCGGTAGGCCCCGATTTTCTGGTCGCGCTTCGTTTAGGTGCTTGCGATTATCAAGAGGGCGGTTCGACACAAGCCGATGCCGTTGCGGCATGCAAAATATTTGAAGCAGCTGGTATAGATCTTCTCGATATCTCGGGAGGCCTGTGTGGGTATCGCGGCGATGGCTCGAAAATCCCTGGTTATTTCGGAAACGAATCACAGGCAATTCGCGAAGCTGTTTCGGTGCCGGTAATCTTGACGGGTGGCGTTCGAACGGGACTTGCAGCGGAGACTCTTCTTGAAGAGGGAAAAGCTGACTTAATTGGAGTCGGTCGTTCAGTGCTGAAAGATTCATCGTGGGCGAAGAAGGCCTTTGTTGAGTTGGGTATTGAATGAAAGGGTTTTCCCTGTTGACCGCTAAAGGTACAATTTTCTTCGATTTTGATGGCACTCTGCATGACAGCATGGCAATCTATGGCCCTGCGTTTCGTGCGGCATATGCCTGGTTGGTAAAAGAGGGCTATAAAGAACCTCAAGAATTTAGCGATTCCTGGATAAGTCAGTGGCTCGGTTTTACAGTCGAAGAAATGTGGACTACATTTGCCCCCGATTTACCAGAAGTGGTGTGGCGTAAAGCAGCATCGATAGTGGGCAATGAAATGGATCGACGAACCGAAGAGGGCAAGGCGCGTCTTTTTGAGGGGATTCCTGAAGCTTTAGATGCACTTAAGGCGCAAGGCTATGATCTTGCCTTCTTGAGTAATTGTCGCACCCGTTATTGTGAGGTTCATCGGGCGCGATTTGGTCTTGATAAGTGGTTCGATGCCTACTATTGCGCCGAATCGTTTAAAGACATCCCAAAATGGCAGATATATCAAGAAATTGCAAAAACCCATACTATGCCTCATGTTATGGTTGGCGATCGTTTTCATGATCAGGAAGTAGCAGTTCGTGCCCATATTCCCTTTGTGGGATGCGCGTTTGGTTTCGGGCGAGAAGGTGAGCTGGATCAGGCGGATGCTTGGGCGCGGGTTCCTTCCGAAATACCAGGGGCAGTTAAAGCAGCGCTAACGCTGCACTCTTAAATGCTTCGTCCGTAGGGAACGGTATACCAAACTGCTTGCCCGATAATTTTTAAGGTATGGCCTGTTTTATCTGAATTAGAAAAGATTGAAGGCTCGAAAGTGGGATCAAAAGAGTCGGGCATCAAAGTTATGCCATCATTGCGTACATGAATCCTTTTTATCGTTGCGGCACTGTTATCTACACTAACCGCGTATACTTTTCCTTCATGGATTTCTTTTAAAGTGGGATCGATCAGAGCGTAGCTTTCATTGGGAAGAGTACGATTCATTGATTCACCTTCCACTTTAAGGAAAAAAGCGTGCGGATGTTTCTGATGAATCGATACCGGGAGTGGATACTGTTCGTCGGTTGTAAGCATTTCCAAAGGTTCGCCCGCTGCAATTGAACCAAAAAGGGGAACATCGATAACGTCTTCTTTGCGTGTATTGGGATGAAGAAGGATCTTTTTCGCATATCCTAATTCTTCGCTCATGATATCGTCAGGAACAAGCTCGGGGATTGCTTCGATGAGGGCTTGTACGTGCTGTGCATGAGGAGTGCTTTCTCCTCGTTCCCATGCAGAAATTGCACTTTGGCTAACACCCGTAATTTTGGCAAATTCAGTTTGTGATAGGCCTTTATTGACACGAAGCGCATGTATGTTGTTACCAATGAAGTTTTGCATTGTCCACCTCACGGAAATTCTACCAAATGAACTGGTAAAACAATTTGACACGCTCTATTTACCAGTTAAACTGGTAAAAAAGTGTTAGGGTAGGTGAGAAATGCAAAGCTGGCTCGAACAAGCTCGAATTCTATCTGGTCTTACTGTTGAAGATTGTTGCCAGGCTTTGTTTCAATCAGCGAACGAATATCTTAGTAAAGAACAAAATCCAGGGACGCTGACACTTAATGAAATTCGCGTTTTAATGCAATTATTTTGTCGGGATGCGCAGCAGCTGGTATGGAACGCCTTGAGCGATTTGAACCCGCAATGATGAAACGAGCAGCGTGAGATAAGAAACGGTCTTTTTATGTATTGAGGGGGTATCAAAAGTGGAAGAATCAAAATATATACCTTCTCTTGAGTCGAATACCCTTGAAAACATTGATGAGCTTGTCATGTTTGCGCGTGAACGACGTGGTGTCATCGGTCTTTCTTTTTCACTTTTATTGGTAAAGGCGCTCGCAGGTGTGTTGGCTGAACAAAGCGACTTATAAAACCAAGAAGGTGCCAATTCCGACGTTACACCGTACGTACGTCATAAGTCACGTGAGCGTTTACTTTATAAGGAATTGGGAATTTGGTGCTACCTCTCGTATGCTCAGGGTGCAAGCTTTCCGTTTCTTCTTCAGGCGGAATTGTGTTTGAGGCGAGTTTGCGACATATATGGGAAAGATGTTGAAACGGGGAAGTATCTCGCTTTTGTTTTGGTGGTCAAAATGGCAGATTCATAAGCGCAGCCTAGGAGATATGAAGCGATGTTTTGCCCTCCTTTCCGCCTGTTCTCAAGCAGATGCTTTGTCTATTTCGCAACTTGAGGTGGTTTGGTTTCGTTTAGGTTATCTTTATCAAGTTGGTGCAGGCTGTACAAAAGACAAAATCAAAGCTCTCTATTGCTATCAACAAGCAAGAAATTTAGGTCTTGATTGTTAGATCACGCAGAGCTTAATTGCTGGAACGTATGGTCTGATTGCAGATTGCGAGGGAGCAGTTCTCTATGAGGCTCTGCTTGCTAAATAATCTTTTAATTCTCGTTTCATTTTTTCGAAGAAATCTTGGGTATCTGGATCGGTGAATCCTCCTTGGAGACCGAAAGGTGAGCTAGCAAGCTTTAGCGCATCTTTGTTTTCTAAGGCAATGCGGTAGCTTTCGGGGAAATTGAGCTCGAATACAAAGCAGATAAAACCTATGACATAGTCGGCGGGGTATTGCCGCTCTTCTCTTTTTACGCATCGATGTTTGAGAAATGCTTCCTTGACCTCGGGAGATATTTTGCTCTGGGCAAGCTCTGCTAAGGTTGAATTCATGATGGTCTCAGGGGTGCTGGTTTGCATCGTGTTCATGATGTCCAACTTGTCGGCATCGCGGACTATGGTGCAATACGTGTTGGTACGTTTTGGAAGATTGTCGGGTAAGCAAAAAGCACTATGGAGTTGTATTGCTGTTCGGATGAGCTCATCTTCTTGGGAATTCTTGACAAAAGAACGCAAAAAGCACGACTTAGATCCATTAAATAATACATCGACACTCAGGTCTGCGTGACTGGTTGATTGCGCATCGGAAAAGGTGTTCCAGCGCCGTAGTTGTTCAAAGCGTCCAATATCATGAAGAAGTCCTACCAGCCACGCAAGATTGCAATCCTGTCCTGAAAAACCTTCACTTTGAGCAATCCGTCTACACACTTGAGCTACACGTAGAGAGTGGTCAAGCTTGAGCGCTATACGAGGATTCATTGTGTCGTAGGAGTTGGCGTAGCTCAAAAAGGTATGTTTTGCTTGTTCGCAATCAATATACACAGGAAGACCTTCTTAAAATCGCGTACCTCCCTCTTTAAGAGGGAGGTACGAATGAGTTTTGATCAGTTTTTATATCGAAGGATGCTTTAAGCTTCAAGCAGTTTTTCAACAGCAGCAAGTTTTACGCAACAAACAAATACCTTCATAGCTGCTTCGAGTTCATCGAGAGGAGGAAGGGTAGGAGCAATTCGAATGTTTGAATCCTTGGGGTCGTTTTTATACGGATAGGTTGCGCCTGCGCCAGTCATGGTTACGCCAGCCTCTTTTGCAAGGGAGACAATTCGTTTTGCGGTGCCTTCGGGCGCATCGAAAGAAATGAAATATCCACCACGAGGATTGCTCCAAGAACCGCAACCCGTACCTTCGAGGTTTTCGGATAAAAGCTTCAAAACTAGTTCGAACTTTGGACGAAGAATTGCGGCATGTTTTGCCATATGAGCTGCAATGCCTTCTGCATCTTTCAGGAAGCGAACGTGACGGAGTTGATTGAGCTTGTCATGACCAATAGTTTGAACGCCCATGCGTTTTTTGATTTCAGCAATGTTTTCTGCGCTTGCTGCCATTGCCGCAAGGCCAGCACCAGGGAATGTAACCTTTGAGGTGGAAGCAAATTTGAAGTAGCGGTTAGGGTTTCCTGCCTCTACGCAGGCGGCTGCAATATCAAGCAGCTGGTCTTGCTCGGCGGGATTGTCGTAAAGGTGATGAACCGTATAAGCGTTATCCCAGAAAATACGGAAATCTTCAGCTGCACACTTCATTGAAGCAAGGCGACGAACAACTTCGTCAGAGTAAGTAACACCGCCAGGATTGGAATACTTAGGCACGCACCAAATGCCCTTAAATGATGAATCGTTAGCGACTAACTCTTCTACGGCATCCATGTCGGGGCCATTTTCATCCATGGGCACCGTAACCATTTCAATGCCAAAAGCTTCCGTTACTCCAAAGTGGCGATCATAACCTGGGACAGGGCAAACAAACTTAACGGAATCAAGTTTGCTCCAAGGGGTAGATCCTAGAGTTCCGAACACCCAGCAGCGCATAACGGTGTCATACATGATGTTGAGGCTAGAATTACCAAAGACAATGGTGTTTTCTGGTTTGTCGTCAAGCATGGTTGCCATAAGTTCTTTAGCCTCAGGCAGACCGTCGACAACGCCGTAGTTGCGAATATCAGTTCCGTCTGCTGCTTTGCAGTCATCGGTTGAGGGAAGGATGTCTAGTAGAGGCATGCTTAAATCAAGCTGATCAGCACCAGGCTTACCACGAGCCATATTGAGGGATAAACCCTGAGCACGATAGGTTTCGTATTCTTCGGTGAGTGCAGTTTTGAGCGTTGTGAGCTCTTCTTTTCCCATTTCCGCGTACGTGGGCATTCTGCTTCCTTTCGCTATTTCCTAAGGGGTGAAAGAGCACGCATAGGTACGTCCTTCGTCCCGATATGCATACCTAGTTAGTATAGGTGTTGAGCGCTTTAACCGCAAAACAAGAAACACGCCATCGCTAGGAGAGAGGGTGGAAATGGCGTGTTTCTGCTTTGAGGATGCGACGGGTTGTCGCAGGGAGTCGGTTTGTGTTGTATTTATTTATTAACCTTGACGGCGCCTCGCTCTATCATTGCTGCGATTTCTTCCTCACTTGCGCCTAGCCAGGTAAGTACACTGCGAGTGGACTCGCCCAATTCAGCAGGCTCTTTTGCCTCTTGAAGATTCGAGCGCATTTCCCCAATTGCATGAGGTGTGTTGGTTTGAAGTGCTGTTCCGAAACGAGGGAAATCTACGTAATTTAACATATGAGGATTGGTTTCCATGGCAAGTTCGATTGCTTCTGTTTTGTTGAGGCAAGGAGCAATTGCGTAGGGTTTATCGGCAAGCCAGTCAATCCATTCGTCATAGGTTTTTGACTTTACCAATTCAACAATAGCTTCGTAGGCGGTAGGATTTTCCTCGGGGGTATCTTTGAGCATATTGTACAAATCTGGTCGATTGATGTCGTCGCAGAATTGGTTCCAATAATTATGTTCGTACAACCCGAAGGACATCATGCGGCCATCCTTGGTGTAGTAGATGTTGTAGCCCACTGAGGGATATTCACGCATTTCGGAAGTAAGTTTTTTACCATAGAAAAACCAACGGCTATCAAGCATGGCGTTCCACCAGATGAGAGAGTCATACATTGAAACATCGATATGAGTTCCGCCTGCTTCATCTCTGGCGATAAGCCCCGTGAGAGCTCCTTGTAATCCAACCATTGCAGCTGAAAGATCGGCTGGTTGCAGAAGCGCTACGGCACCTTTCGTGAGATCGTAATAACCAGTTTTTGCAACGATATTAATGTCATGAAGGGCATCAAGACTGCGAGGGTCATTTTGTCCATAAGCGGAAAATGACACATATACCAGTTTTGGATTAATTTCATGAAGTGTTTCGAAATCTATTCCCAGACGTTTAGCGACTCCAGGACGATAGTTTTCTACTAAAACATCTGCTTTCTTAATAAGGTCATAGAAGCGTGCTTGTACTTCAGGATCTTTGAGATTAAAAGAAACACTTTCCTTGTTGCGATTTAGGGCATAGTGATAGTAGCTTTCGCCGTTAACTTGAGGGTGTTCTCCTCGGACTAAATCGCCAGTCTTGGTGTCTTCCACTTTGATAACGCGTGCGCCTAAATCTGCGAAATATAAGCTTACGTAAGCACCTAATAGATAGCGAGAAAGATCAACAACAACCAGATTTTCGAAAGGTTTTTGCATGAGTAACTCCTTTAAAATAGGGCGAAAAAGAGCACACGTTTCAAAGGCACCCTTAAAAAGTGCTAAAAAACATGCAAATGAGAAAATTCGGGTTATCTAATGGGGGATGTAGTTAACGTCTTTTAGATTTGCTCTTTGGCGCAATGCCTGCCTGATTGCGTCCGATGCGACGGAATAAAATGCTCATACCATAACCAAGAACACCAATCATGATGAGCTGCGCAGGATTAATACCTAAAATAAGTCCGCCTAATAGAATTACGGAAACACCGGCATTGAGTACTACTGCTAAAAGACTGAAATCAATTTTGTCGCCCATGGCTTTCCTTATCCCGCACCTCCCAAACCAATTTGATTGGGAGGTGCGTTTTGTGTGAGTGACTACAAATTAGGGGGATGCACTTGCAAACTCAGAAAAGTTTTACGCCTTTGCGTGGATGTGAGCTTCAGCAGCTTCTTTAGCCAACTCTTCGTCGCTCTTATACCAAGCAGCTTTACGAGCTTTGTCGCCAGCCAGCCAAGTGTAGATAAGAAGACCGAAGGTGATGGTCAAAACGATGAGACCGCCTACGAAGAAGCCCGTCCAGCCAAGCTGTTCAGATACAACAGCCCAACCAGTTGCGCCGATAGCGCCAATACCGTTGAAGATCGTGATCATCCAAGAGTAAATCTTGTCGAATTCTCGACCGCCAGCAATCTGACGACAGAGGAACGGCAACATTGCGGTTGAACAGGCGTAGGTCAAACCGAAGAATAAGCCGCCGAAGAACATAGGCCAAATGCCTGCTTCGCCAAAGATCTGAGGAATCCACCACATCATCAAAAGGCCAATTACGCCACCGAAGTAGCCAAGCAATTGTGCGCCAATAAGAGTGCGAGATTCGATGAAACCAACGATAACTTTACCGCCAGCCTGACCACCACTGGTGAATGCTTCAAGAGTACCGGAGAGAAGCAAGAGGCCTACGATTGCCTGACCGCCCCAGCCATCATGACCGAGGAACTGTACATAAGTAGCAAAGAGCTGAGTCATTGTGGTGAGGGTATTGAGAAGACCTGCACCTAAAACTAATGTCCAGAAGAAAGGCTTGCGGATAATTTCGGAACCCAGCCAACCAGGTTCAACAATTGCCTTCTGCTCTGCTTCAGCAGCAAGTTCTTCTTCCATTGCAGCTGCATCGAGAGGCATACCGTAAGGAAGCGTTCCGCATTCCTGAGGGGTGCGCTTTACGAAGAAAGCAATGAAAGGAATGGTGCCGATGCAGATTGCGATGCCGAACACCATGTAAAGGGTGCGCCAACCAAGCAGGTCAGGACCAAGAACGAACTGACCAACGATATTCCAAACCATACCGCCGATACCAGTGAAAGCAAAGCAGAGACCAGTAACGGTGCCGTAGTTGGTGTGGAACCAGCGGCTCAAAATACCTGCTGTCATGGTGAACTCGATGCATACCAAGCCCAGACCAATAATGAAGCCTGCTACCCAGTAGCACCAAATTGCGGGATAGACAGTGAAGCCCATGTAAGGGATAGCTACCATCAGTGCTGCAACTACACAAACTGACTTAGCGCTGAATTTGTCGAAGAACTTTGCCATAGGTGCTGCACCAATACATTGACCTAGGTATACGAAGGTAATGTAGAGTGATACTTGCGACGTCTGTACGCCAAAGTGTTCAGCAACGGGACGATAGCAAAGACCTGCGGCAGTAAAGATAATGCCAACAGCCGTAAACAGCGTTAAACACATCGTAATAACAACGCCAACATGCCTCCAGGTAAGGCCTTGTCGCGCAATTTTTTGTGCTGACATTTTTCCTCCTCCTTGTGTTGTATATATCGTCATCGGCTAGCAAGCTGCAGCTTATAAAGCTTCCCCCATTAGCAAACTCGCTAGCCGGAATGACCCATTAGGGATTAATGAAGAATTAAGGGGGTGCCGTGGGGGATGTGTGGGAATTGGGTGGACCCACGGCACCTGTTTGCTTAGTCGCGCTTTGAACGCGGACCGTAGCTTGGCTCAAAAACGGAATCGGGAAGATCGGGACCGTGATAGCACGTAACAGAATCGCCATCCATGCGTTGAATATCTTCGTCTGAATAGCCGTATTCGTGCATTACTTCAGCGGTGTCGTACCCAATAGGACGACTCTTATGAAGAACAGGATCCCCCATACTGTCTAAACGAATGGGTGAGGTAGGAATCGCTTTTTCGCCAAATGCGTCGTAATGAACTTTGCGCAGAATATCGCTTGCATAAACTTCTTCGTCCGCCAGGATATCTTCAGGCAAGTAGAGTTTTTCATAGGGAATTTCGTTCGCTTTAAAGATTGGTTCCCATTCTGCCCATGTTTTAGTTAGGAATTGTTTTTCCATGATGCGGACTACTTCTTCATTTCGTCCTGAACCATCATTGATTTCAGCATTTTTGTTGTAGCGTTCGTTGCCAACCATATCGTCTAGGCCAATAGTGCGCATGGTGTGGTCATAGAAAATGTCGTAACTGCCATAGCAGATGATGAACCAGACACCATCTTTGGTTTGATAGGTGTTGTTAGTAGGGCAGGTGACGTTATAACGCGATTTTGGCCACTTATCTCCAAACTGAGTTCCCCCAAGCATCATTTGCATTGGCCAGAGTGCTGCATGATGGAGCGTAACGGTAACCTTGTCGCCTTCACCGGTGCGATCTTTGCGCGCAAGAGCTGCTAAAACGCCCGCAGTAAGTGCTAAAGAGGCATTCCAATCTCCCATAGCAGCAGGCCAGTTAATGGGTTGGTAGTGTTCGCCAGCTTGCGGTAAACATGCAAACCATCCACCTCGTGCGGCATAGGCAGTGGCGTCGAATCCCTTGGTATTTTTGTCGGGTCCATATTCGCCGTAACCACGCATTTGTGCCCAAACCAGATGAGGATGACGCTCATGTACTGATTCCCAATCAAGGCCAAGTTTGACAAGAGCCTTATCGCGGAAGCTTGTAATCAAAATGTCGGCATCAGCGAGCATCTTTTCGATAAGTTCGTGACCTTCTTCGCTTTTCAAATTAATACTTACAAATATTTTGTTCATTGAGGCGAAGTCAAAAAGAGGGGTCATCGATATCAGTTTTTTTCATACCAAAGCCTGGAGCATTGGTGCGGTATTCGTCGCCCGTTGCAGGTTCTATCTTGTAAACGGTTGCTCCCATTTCGCCAAGAATGCGAGGGCTAGCAGGTGCTGCGACGTAACTGGTTAGATCGATAACTTTGATTCCTTCGAGTCCCTTCATAAATCCTCCTTTTTTACTTGCTTGCTTTAAAACCCCTCATGCAAAACAAGTAGGGTTTGCGTAAAACGCATTCAGAGAACCTTGAAGCTCTTTAAGGAATATTGAAAAGGCTGCTTAAGTGATGCTTTTGAGAATAGGAAGTTCGGGAAATCTTCTTGCTTTGTCGAATCTGATCTCTGGGCAAATACGGCAAAGCGCTAAAGCAGTTGGCGGAATAGATAATGCCAGCGTTGCGACAATACAATCCTCGCGTTACCATTTCTATGATTATTTGGTAACACACTCATGCAAAGTGTGTATTGAGAAGATGAGGAGAAGTGAGATGAATCTTGATCATCTTTATTATTTCAAGACTCTTGTAGAGACGAAAAGCCGTAGTGCTACGGCAGAAAAACTCGCCATCACTCCTTCCACCTTATCGCTGGCAATCGCTAAGTTAGAGCGAGAACTCAATACATCGTTACTTGATAAAAAGAGAGGGTCGGTAAGCTTAACAACCGACGGTCAAGTTTTTTATGAGTACATTGCCACGGCCCTTCGTTTTGTAGATGGCGGAATAAAAATTCTGCAAGAACGAAACTGGGGGGGGGGCAGTCTCAAAGCGAAATTACCATCGGAACAGTTTTTTCGGTCCAGGACAAAGACTGGTCAGAAATCATTAGCCGTTTTAGGGTTCAAACCCATGGAAATGTTCGCTTAAATGTTAAGCAGTCGACGACATCAGAATTACTTAAAGATATTAAGAATGGTCTTGTCGATGTTGCTTTTTGTGGAACTATGGGTGACGACTCAGAGATTTCCTTTAAACCTGTCTGGAGCCAACGTGCCGTTCTGGTGGTGAACCGTCTTCATCCTTTTGCTAAACGTGATAAGTTATCGCTTGAAGAATTGAAAGATCATTATTTAATCTCCTACAGTCTGACGGGTCCGCTTGCATCTGAGCTTACTGATCTAGTCAAAGGCTATTGCTTGCTCATTGATTATCTCTACACCGATGAGATTACTCTCGCTTCTATCGTTTCAGGAAGTCCGGACATTATGGCAATTGCATGTCGCTCTTGGCTTCTTGATTCCTATCATGATGATATTAAATTGGTAGAAATCGAAGAAGCGCCTGAAGACTTCCATCAGATGTACTTGTGTTCTAAGGCTCACATCCGACAGCCTCAAGCGGTTGCTAGCTTCATAGAGGTAGTGGATCGCTATTGTCGGGAAAAGGGCAACAATCGGTAAATCTATTCCTTTAGCCTTAGATTATTCCTTATTGAGCTATCAAGGTTCACTGATGCAACTCCAATGTTTTGTGTTGGAGTTGATCGTTGTTTAAATAAATAACTCAAGGATTTAAGGCCATAAAGCGACGTGATTTTACGTTCAAATTGCTTGTTTGATATTCGTAAAATTAATAAATTATTCAATTAGATATTTACCCAATTTATAAATTTTGTGGGAATAAGTTTGCGGTTAGTTTCAAGGGGAATTTGAAAGATCGAATGCCATCTACTCCTGATGTATATCTCATTTTTTAAGTTGTTTGAGGGTTGGCGATTGCGATGTTTTTAGAGAAAAATGTGTCATGCTGGTTGGCCGTTTAACCGCAAAACAAGAAACACGCCATCGCTAGGAGAGAGGGTGGAAATGGCGTGTTTTGAGGGATAGCTAAAAGCTCGATTGGTTCCGCTTAACCTTGTAAGCGAAACGCTGCGGCAGCTTTAACCTCCATGAAACCGTACTTTGCCGTATAATTCCCCCACTCCTGTATAGTAAAGCGCCCAATAGCGTGCAGCTTATTTTCTGGCGAACCTGTCTTATGTATAAGGGATTGATTGTGGGCAGGTGCTTCTATCTGTTTCGCCTGGTGATTATTTGTTATCCCTAGCGGTTCGTGTGAAAGTGGGCTACAGAAAAAGGCTCTTGTAACTTTGCGGGAAGTTGTCAGCACTAGTTAGTATTAGAAAGCGATCGATATGGTTTCTCATGATTTTTGGGTATTGCTTGCAATGCTCATCTATTTTGTGGTTGTTGTAGTAATTGGCTTTATCTATGCCAAGAAATCCAATCAGTCCACTGAAGCTTACTTTTTGGGTGGCCGCAGACTAGGTCCTTGGTTAACGGCCC
>ENA-OQDC01000040-OQDC01000040.1-human-gut-metagenome-genome-assembly--contig:-NODE-40-length-88427-cov-5.028007_pt1 | contig 88427 bp, 85 predicted proteins | sample MGYA00242770_ERZ504601 | MGnify/ENA primary metagenome ERZ504601 (study PRJEB26092, sample SAMD00036305) | human gut metagenome | host: Homo sapiens | study: EMG produced TPA metagenomics assembly of...
TACAAAAAGTTAACTACACACGCTTGATGAAACGACCATCGCGCGTATCAATTTGGAGAACATCGCCAATTTCAACAAACGTTGGAACCTGGATGGTAACTCCTGTTTCTAAAGTAGCAGGCTTAGTAGTGTTGGTAGCAGTATCGCCCTTGAAACCTGGTTCGGTCTCAGCAACTTCCAAGTCCACAAACATCTGAGGCTCAACGCTGATAAGTTCATCGCCTGCATACATAAGGGTTGCTTCGTCATTTTCTTTTAACCAATTAGCAACATCTCCCACTACTTCAGCAGGAATGGCAAGCTGCTCAAAGGTGTTCATATCCATAAAGTTGAAATCAGAACCATCGCTATAAAGGAACTGCATTTTCTTGGTCTCAAGACGAACTGAGTCAAACTTGGTACCAGAGTTGAAGGTGTAATCAACTACACGACCAGTTTTGATATCGCGAAGCTTGGTACGAACAAAAGCACCGCCTTTTCCAGGCTTTACATGCTGAAACTCAACAATAGTGCACAACTTACCGTTGTATTCAATACACATACCATTACGAAAATCTGCAGTAGAAATTGCCACGTTAACTCCTTTTAAACGTATCGAGCAAATTTTTAGTTTAGCTTATCTATTATAAACATCTTATGCGAGCTTTGAGTAAAAACGTTAAAACCATCTGGAGTCACCACCCCAAAATCTTCAAGTCGCATACCAAATTTACCAGGAAGATATATTCCCGGCTCAACAGTCACCACATTTCCCTCTTGCAGAGGTTTAGTGTTCAAAGGAGACAAATTCGGAGATTCATGTATGTCAATACCCACGCTATGACCAAGTGAATGACCCATTTTTCCTTTATATCCAGCTTCTGCAAGTAAAGATTCAGCATGATTATGGACGTCTCTTGCAATTACCCCTGCACGAATCATACGTTCACAGGATTCATTGACCGAACATAAGGTGTTCCATGCGTGAGAAAGTTCAGATGAAGGGGTGCCTATAAAAATTGTTCGAGTCATATCAGAACAATATCCACCATACTTTGCCCCAAAATCCATTACGACAGCATCACCTTGCAAAAGCGGAATATCGCTAGGAATAGCATGAGGAGAAGACCCATGAGCACCCGTCGCAACGATGGTATTAAAAGCAAGCCCTTGAGCTCCTTCTTCAAACATATAGCGATCGAGTTGCATTTGAACTTCGCGTTCAGTCATACCTGGAACTATGAAATCTAAAATTCGAGCGAAGGCTTTATCGGTAATTGCCTGAGCTTTTTTCATCAACGCAATTTCCTCTTCATCCTTCACTTCTCGCAACAATTCGACAAATCGATCAAGTTCACACCACTCAATCGATTGATCTACTACACCTTGCTTTTCTAATGAACGATACTCAGAAAGCTTCAAAGAGTCCTCAATTCCGACACGGATCGGCTGAGTTTTTTGAATTGATTTAATTATTTTTGCCAATAAGGCTTGATGTGAAGATCGCTGGGTATCTATCACTATATCAGTGGAACTAGCTTCACGCCTCAGCGCTTCTTCATAACGAAAATCACTGTGCAAAACGAGAGAATCTTGCGATACGATCAGCGCATGGGCATCCTCTGTATCAAATACATCTTCAAAACCCGTCGCCCAAATAATGTTTGAAAGCTCACGAATATATAACACATCCAAGTCATGTTCTTGCATTGCCTTGCGCATACGTTCTATACGACTCGATTGGAAAGCCATAGTTCCCTCTTTTTCTCAATTCTTGCTTTCTATGCAGTTTTAAAGATTGCCAGTAAATCCATCCTCTGAAGCATTTCATAAAGCAGACATCCCTGATGCCTAACTAATTAATGCTGTTGAGAAGCAAGCCACGCTTGCAAATATTGATCGACAAGCTCATCAGATAAATCTTGAACTTCCCATACGCCATAATCAAAGGGAAGAACAAAGCGCAGAACTCCATGACGCACTTTCTTGTCAACTTTCATCAACGCTAAAAGTTCTTCAGAACTACCATTGAGGGTAATTTCTGTGAGACCAAAACGATCGAGTAGCTCATCTTGAGCACAAACAAAATCAAAGTCACAGTAGCCAAGTCCAGCTGCTAGACGAGAGGCGAAACGCATTCCCTGAGCGACCGCATGCCCGTGAGAATACACCCCATACCCTGAAAATGCTTCGATTGCATGGGCAAGCGTATGTCCATAATTCAAACATTCACGAACACCAGCAGTTTCGTTTTTATCGCGCGTAACCACTGACGCTTTAAAAGTAACGCAACGCTTAATTGCTTCTTGAACAACCTCAGGATCACGCTGCTGTAGTCCATCGGAATGAGAAGTAAGCCAATCAAAAAATGAAGGAGAATCAATTACCGCAGATTTGACTATTTCGCCACATCCGCAAGCCCATTCCCGTTCTGGAAGCGATTGCAAAAGAGAGATATCAGCATAGACCATAGCAGGTTGCCAAAAACTGCCAACTAAGTTTTTGCCCAGATCGAGATTAATTGCGGTTTTTCCTCCCACCGAAGAATCCACCATAGAAAGTAAGGTAGTTGGAATCTGGACAACCTGGAGACCGCGCATGAAAGTTGAAGCGCAAAATCCCGCTAAATCTCCTACAACTCCACCGCCAAGGGCAAGCACATAGCTATCACGAGAAAGCTTGCAATCAGCCATTGCACGCCATACCTCAGCCGCACACTGAACAGATTTTGCTTCTTCACCCGAAGGAACCGTAACAACCGATACTTGAAACCCCGTCTTTTCGAGCGCATTTTTTAAAGTTGGTAAATACCGTTTTCCAACTTCTGTATCGGTAATCACCATAAGTGATCCCGAAACAGAAAGAGCTTCAAGTTCTTCACCGAGAAAAGGAAGAATGCCCTGGCCCAATACGATCTCGTAAGGTACTTCTCCAGGAATCGAAAGTTCAATATGCTCCATCGTCTCTTATGCCTTGCTCTGATCGATCATGATGCCACGGTCAAGCAAAACCGCAACTACTTCTTCTGCTACTTCACGAATAGAACGATTCTCTGTTTCAATTTCAACATCTGCCGCAGCTTCATATTGCGGAGCACGTTCTACGATTGTTTTACGAGCAGTATCAAGATTTTTAAACATAGGACGTGATTCGGTATTTGGAATTCGTGCAGCAGCAGCATCAGCGGAAACTTTCAAATACACTACAAAACCGGCTTCTTTCATGATCTGAGCGTTCTCTGGACGTTTAGAAACCACGCCCCCACCGCATCCGATCAAACGAGGCGATCTACGAGTCAAATCACGAAGAACGTCGGTTTCAATGTCTCTGAAAGCCTCTTCGCCGTCTTCCGCAAAAATGTCTGCAATAATTCTATCCTCGCGAAACTCCAGATATTCATCAGCATCAATAGAAGCTACACCGCATGTAACCGCAATTTGCTGCGAAACGCTTGTTTTTCCTGCACCCATAAACCCAATAAAGAAAACGGGCTTTTTTAAAACATAGCGTCCAGCATGTTGATGTGTCATAAAAACTCCTTGAGGTATAGAGGTCAAATTATCGAGACATGGTCTTAATACGTTCTTTAAATGAAGCGATATTAGCTTTGATATCAGTCATATTATCGCTGCCAAATTTTTCTAAATACGCATTAGCTAAAACCAACGCAACTTCCGATTCGCCAACAACCGCTGCCGCAGGAACAGCGCAAGTATCACTCCGTTCTTTCGAGGCTTCTGCTATCTCAAGCGTATCGAGATTAACGGTATTAAGCGGTATCGTAAGGGTAGGAATAGGTTTCATGGCTACAGTGATAATCAGAGGCATTCCCGTAGTCATGCCACCTTCAAGACCACCCGCATTGTTTGTTTTACGAACAAAGCCATTTTTCTCATCAAGAATTATTTCATCATGAACCTTGCTACCTGGACGACGCGCCGCTTCAAACCCTAAGCCAAACTCAACACCTTTCATTGCGGGAATTGAAAATAGTGCAGCGCCCAGTCTAGAAGTTAAACGTTTCGAAGGTGTTTCGTAACCTCCCAAGGTAGGTAAAAGGCCCGTTACAACGATTCGATAAGTACCTCCAAGGGAATCACCCTTTGCTTTTGCCGCATCTATTGCATCCATCATACGCTGCGATGCAGCTTCATCTGGGCAGCGCACTTCACTCATTTCTATATCTAGTGGGCTGCAATACAGGGCATCCTGCATAGGATTGCGCTCCTGCATAGAAGCAGAACCGATCGAAGTAACATAGGAATAAATCTCTACCCCAACTTCAGCTAAAAATTCACGAGCAATACCCGCCGCAGCCACACGCATAGTAGTTTCTCGTGCGCTAGAACGCTCTAAAACATTACGACAATCATCAAAATCGTTTTTTAATATACCCAGCAAGTCGGCATGGCCAGGTCGCGGAGTAACTTCACGCACTAAATCCTGCGGAACATCACCAAAAACAGCCATTCGGTCAGTCCAGTTTTGCCAGTCGCGATTGACAACCGTAAGAGTAATAGGTGAACCAAGCGTCATCCCAAAACGAACACCTGAGGTAATTTGAACGGTATCTTTTTCGATAGCTTGACGTCCACCTCTGCCATATCCACTTTGCCTACGCGCTAAATCGGCATTAATGCCCTTTTCAGAAATTGCTAAACCAGCTGGAACCCCTGAAACAATTGCACTTAATTGAGGTCCATGACTTTCTCCTGCGGTGATGTATTCCATAAGCGAATAAACCTTAATCTTTAACCCTTAAAACGAATAAATTGTAGCAAAGTATCACAAAGCTGTTTGAGCGTTACCAAATTCAATAAGAAGATTCGCACAAGCGGTACCCCAGTAATCCATGATCTGCTCACTTGGCACCAAATCGCATCCATTTTCCAATGCCTGTAACATTAAGGCATCCGATCTCCCCCAAGGATCACAAACAATTTGCGAAGAACGCAAGGCTTTCGAGTAATCAGGAAGAATCTCATGTGTCGAAGCAAACGAAATACAAATATCAGCTTCATGAATTGATTTTAAGGCGTTAAAAGAACCATACGAAAAATTTGTGTGCTCATAAGCCCTTGTAGCGCTTAGATGTCCGGTACGAGCCTGGTCGGTATCAAGAATTGACATGCGGTTTTTCGCAAATATCTCCAAAAAGGTATCAAGATTTTCCTGAGCACGAAGTTTATCTTCATCAAGAATAGTAACAAGATCAACACCTGCTCGAGAGCATTCATACGCCATATCAAGAGCAGCGCTTCCTGAACCAAAAATAACTACTTTAGCTCCATAAAGAGGGATGAAAGTTTCTTCTAAACAATCAATCACACTTCGTCCAAGCTGAGATAGCGTAATGGTGTTCGAACCACCTCTATAACGGAGATCAGCCCCTAAAGAAAGTTTAGATGAAGCCCCTTTCGCGCTTGCCGTTTCAAATAGCAATGACCTGAAAGCGGGAGCAACCACAAAAGCATGATCTTTTTGTTCAAGTACCGTCTGCGCCTCTTCGAGAGTAGAGCACTCCTTTATGGCAACACTCCATACTGCAGTTTTACTCATGAACGCCCGTCTAAAACGCGATGCTTGATTTACGATATCCGGCGTTGCGATAAAGGTGAGGTTTCGCACGCTCGAGCCCCCTCAGGTTCTTGATCAGCAATAACTATACGTTCAATGTTACGGACAAATACCGTATGCTTCAAATCTTCTTCTACAAGCGGACAAACAAGATAGCCCGTTATTCCTACCAGATGAGCACCTAAAATATCAGTAGAAAGCTGATCGCCTATCATAACCGTCTTGCCACGATCGGCTCTTATCTTGCGACACGCCATTAAAAAACCTTGCGGAAGCGGTTTAAGGGCTTTTGCAACAATGGGTAAATCAAGCTTGTCTGCTAAGTCGAAAACATGAGAGTGAAAATTATTGGAAAGCAAACACGCAGAAACATGTGAGTGTTTCAATTTACTTAGCCATAGCAAAACATCATGAGGAACCTCATGGTCACTGCGCGATAAAATCGTGTTATCCACATCAAGAAGTACCGCATTAAACCCCTGATCAATCAGATCAAAGCGTATATCGATAGAGCTTATCCGAGAAAAATATCTGTCTGGCTTGAATAAAGGCATATCATTTCTAGACCTTATGAATGATTTGCAATGGTTTGCTGATGTTCATCATAAGTTTTGTCAAAGAAGTACTCGATTTGACCTTGTTCATTAGGCCAGAAAGAGAAGAAATAATAGTCTTGGAAATTTGGCTCAGGGGAACAAACCGCTTGCAGAGAATCTAAACTAGGCGAACAAATAGGAGTAGGAGGAAGTCCTTTTGTAACGCGTGTATTGTAAGGACTTTCGGTTGACCAGTCATACGAGTCTAAGTTGTCACCTACCTCATAGGCAGTTGTTGCATCGCTTCCTAAGGTTCCATAAGAGGGATCACCCTCGTTTAACAAGCGGTTATAAAAAACAGCAGCAACTTTTGTTCGAGTATCATCAGTCGCCTCTTTCTCAACTATTGAAGCTAAAACAAGGGCATCATAGTGAGTCATACCTTGATTTTCTACATATGAATAATCAAGGGTATTAATTTCATCCTGATACTGAGAAAGCATTTGACGTACTACCTGTTCAGGAGTGGCATTAATAAGGAGCTCATAAGTTTTTGGAAAGAGAAAGCCCTCCAACAAACCAGTGGTAGATTCGCTTAAGAAAGGATAATCATCAACATAGGGCTCAGTTGAACTAGCAGCATCCTTAAACTGATCAGCAGAAATTGAACCGCCATATGCCTGCTCAACTAAGGTTGCAATAGTGTCAAGTGTTGCCCCTTCTGGAATTGTCAATCCCGCTGTCGTGGAAGACGGACCAGCAACTAAAGACCGAACAATGTCATCATTACTCATTCCGCCCGTAAAATTATATATTCCCGATTTAAGCGAAGAAGCTGCTCCTTGAGCATTAACCGCCGATTCAAAATCGCTCATACGCTCAATAAGACCAGCGTCATAAAGGATCTGCGAAATAGAAGAAACGGTTGAACCGTCTTCGATTTCAACCGTTACTGTTTGTCCTTCATCAACCATATTCGGATTTGCTTGGGCGCAGCTTGCATTTGCAAACAAAGCTACTGCCGCAACGATAATAATAAGCAATACAACGATTGCGGCAATTAGAGGGGTCTTTGACTTTTTTGGGCGAATTGCAGAAGTATCATAAGTCCTAAAAGCTTTTTCACCTCTCGCATGAGCAGCGCGAGCCGCATGATTAGGCCTTCGAGAATAAGTAACCTTACGAGGCGTCATTCCTTATTCCTTTCATCACTATGAGCTTGTCGAGCATCGAGCCAAGACTGTAAAAACAATGACGCAGCAATCATATCAACTTTTCCACGCATCTGCTTTTCAGAAAGACCTTCTTCTCGTAATACCCGCTTAGCTTCAGATGAACTTAAACGCTCATCTGAAAATTCTAAAGGCAAGTGAAGATTTTTGGCTACCTGATAAGCAACCTCTTTACAGGTTTGGGCTTGCACTCCTGTCTCTCCATTTAAAGAAAGGGGTAAACCTGAAACGATCAGTTCAGGTTCCCAATCCTGGCAAATCCGCCGAAATGATGCAGCGTGTGCTTTTACTTCGGCGGTTGGCAACACACACAAAGGGGAAGCAATACGCTCCATAGGGTCGCTTATAGCAATACCGCAACGAACCTCGCCAATATCAAGCGCCATTATTCGCAAGGATTTAAACCTCCCCTAGTTTATTCCAAAGTCAAAACTCGATATTTGTTATTTCTACGAGAGCAGCATCTCTTTTGCAGCAGCGAGTGCAGCATCAATACCAGAGGCATCTTTGCCTCCCGCCTGAGCCATAGCGGGTTTTCCTCCACCGCCGCCTTTAACACAAGGCGCAATTGCCTTAATTACGGCTCCTGCATTAAATCCGGCTGCCACCGCTTCATCACTGCCAGCAGCCATTAATATTGGACGATCGTCTTTTACCGCTGCAAGTACTACGGCACCTGGCTCTGTCATACGAGAACGAATAACATCCCAAAGATTTCGCATTTGTCCACCATCGTGCACCTCGCAACGCGAAATTACAACAGGATAGCCATCCTTAGAAGCAACTGCACTCTCGAGAAGAGAGGAAATGCCGTCATCGGATACGAGTCCCTTATTATGTTTTGCTTCATGCTGCAGTTCTTTCAACGCTTTCAAATTAGCAGCAGCGCGTTGTGAAACCTCAAAGAGAGGAGCTTTAAGCTCAAAAGCAGCAGCTTTTAGTTCACGCTCGATACTGTTAACGTATTCCAAAGCGCCATAGCTCGTAACCGCTTCAATACGACGAGTGTTTGAACCTATGCTTGATTCACCAAGAATCTTTAAGAAGCCAATTTCAGCGGTATTTCCAACATGACATCCACCGCAAAGCTCGCGCGAAAACTCTCCAGCTTCTACAACTCGAACCTTTTCACCATACTTCTCGCCAAAAAGCGCCATAACACCAGAAGCTCGAGCCTCATCAAGTGAAGTCTCATAAATATGCATCGAAACAGCCTTCATAATTTCTTCGTTTGCGAGCTGTTCGATCGCACTGATTTGTTCAGGAGTAAGTGCTTCAAAATGAGTAAAGTCAAAACGGAGACGATCAGGACCGACATAACTTCCCGCCTGAGTTACATGATCTCCGAGCACCTTACGCAAAGAAGCATGGAGAATATGCGTTGCGGTGTGATTACGCGTGATTGCCGCTCTTCTCTTGGCATCGACCGAAGCAGTAACACTTTCTCCTACAGAAAGATTACCTTTTGCGATCGTGGCATAGTGGCAAACTAAACCTTTTTCAGGAGCCTTGGTGTCATTAACCTCAGCAACAACACCTGCGTTGGAGAAAATAGTTCCCGTATCACCAACTTCGCCGCCCATTTCAGCATAAAAAGAAGTGGTATCGAGAATAATTTCGACATTTTCACCTGCTGAAGCAGTTTCTACTCGTTCACCCTCTTTGATAAGTGCCACAACTTGAGCTTCAGAATTGAGATTTTCATAACCTACGAAATTCGTAGGACCTACCTCTTTGAGAACCTCTGCATGAATTCCACCATAGGTTGACCAAGCTGCCTCAGCATCTTTCGCCCCTGCTGCACGAGCGCGGTCACGCTGCTCTTGCATGCAGCGTTCGAACCCGTCCATATCTACACTCACGCCCGCATCAGCACAAATTTCGCTTGTGATCTCAACGGGGAACCCATAGGTATCATGAAGCGTAAAAGCTTTTTCTCCTGCCAAAACCTTACCATCTAACGCTTTGAGCTCCTCTTCTAAGAATGCACGACCTTGACGCAAGGTGGAACCAAAGCGATCTTCTTCTGCAGTAATTAAGCGACGTTCAAGTTCTCGGTTTTCAACAATTTCAGGATACACATGACCCATAAGACGAACAATCTCGTCAACATATTCATTTAAGAAGTTTCCTTCAATACCGATAAGATGTGCCTTCATAATTGCTCGACGCAGTAAACGACGAAGAACGTATCCGCGTCCTTCATTTGAAGGCAAAATACCATCAGCAATCATGAAGGTAATTGCACGACTATGATCAGCGATAATGCGCAACGATAAGTCAACATCAGGATTGGTGCCATATTCAATACCAGATAGACGCTCGCCTACTGCAACAAGAGAACGCAAAACATCCGTATCGTAATTATTCGTGACGCCCTGCATAATTCCTGCAATACGCTCTAAGCCCATACCGGTATCGATATTTTTTGTCTTAAGAGGAGCAAGTGTTCCGTCTTCTTGGCCATCAAACTGTGTAAAGACCAAGTTCCAGTATTCCAAGAAACGGTCGCAGTCACAACCAGGCTTACAATCAGGCTTTCCGCATCCTACTTCAGGACCCTGATCGTAATAAAGTTCAGAACATGGGCCACATGGTCCCGTAGGTCCTGCACGCCAGAAATTGTCTTCTTCTCCTAGTTTCGAGATATGATCCTCAGGTACTCCAAGGCTTTTCCAAATCTCGATAGTCTCATCATCATCTTCAAATACCGTGAAATAAAGTTTTTCTGCAGGAAGCTCTAAAACCTCTGTAGAAAACTCGTAGGCCCAGGCACACATTTCTTTCTTGAAATATTTACCAAAGCTAAAATTGCCCAACATTTCAAAGAAGCTTTGATGTCTACCCGTAGTACCAATAATGTCAATATCATTGGTACGTACGCATTTTTGTACGGTAGTAGTACCAATATAGGCAGGATCTAATTCTTTTTGATGAAGAAAATAGGGCTTAAATTGAACCATTCCAGCACTGGTAAGAAGCAACGAAGGATCGTCAGGAATCAGTGAAGAAGAAGGCATGCGTTTCATACCTTTTTCTTCAAAAAAGGACAAATACTTCTCTCGAATTTCAGCAGAAGTCATATATTTCATGTGCAAAATCCTATTCGTCTACTAGCTCTTGCAATTTATTTCTCATACACAAACGTTCATCATATCATTTACGATGCTTACCCTGTAGAGGAGTTATTTCAGGTACATAAAATTCACCCGTTGCGTCGGCCACAGGGTTCACTTCAGTACCAGAAGGCTCTCCCTTGAAAATAACACCATCTTCCGAAACGATAATACGACCCGTTTTTTTTCTCGAAGTAATAGACAAAAAGCGACTTAGCGGCAGCAACAGCAGGAATAGAAACCAGCATACCAACGATGCTTCCCAAAAACCCACTTACCGCAAATCCAAGAGCAGATCCAGTCATCAAAGCAAGGATGACCAAGGCAGGATGAATATCAACTGAATTACCCATGATCTTAGGAGATATGAAGGTGTAAACCACCTGCTGAACAACAATGGTATAGATAAGCGAAATAAGTGCAATAAGAGGGCTTACAAACAAGCTAATCAACGCAGCAACTGCTCCACCAAGCCACGGACCAATAACGGGAATGATATTCAAAAGACCCGTAATAACACCCAGCGCAGCAGCACTCGGAATACCCATTACCGCATAACCAATTCCGCAGCCAACGCCAATCAAGAGGCATTGTAAAAGGGTTCCTTTGATATAGCCACCCATTACACGAGTCCCCGTCAAATAAATAATATTAAGATCATCCTGATAACGAGGACCAAACAAACGCTTGATTTCGCGTCCAAGAGCAGGAAGTTCTATCAAAACCCAGAAAGAAACAACCAGGGAAAAACCAATAATCAAAGCGGTGTTAGCAACACTCGAACCTGCGTTCACCACGCCTTCAGCACTTACACTTGCAATTGAAGAAAACCAGCCTCCAATAGCGCTAAGTGTATCGTTAATCCAGGAATTAACACGATCATCTTGGAAAATATAGGAATACTGATCATACATTTGATTAAGCCAATGGGTTAAATCATTTATTTGACTAGGAATTGTCTCAATCAGAGAAGCAAACTGACCCCCTAAACCAAGAGAAGGAGAAAAGAGAAGCCAGAACAGCAACACCAGCACTACGACCAATAGAAGAAAAGAAATGCAGGTACCCCAAACACGCGGTAATCCTTTTTTCTCTAGGTTGTTAACAGGCCCCTTTAGGCAAAACACAATAATGGTTGTCCAAACAATGATAGCAATGGGGCTCGCTAAGATGTTGAGCACTTGTCCTGCTAGATACAGCAATATCGCAAGAACGATAATAAAGACGCCTGTATAGAGCCTACGACGCGACTTTAACGTCTTTACTTCTTCTTCGCGCAGAAGCGAATTATTTGCATCTTGTCCATTTAAAGACATAGAAGGTTTCCTGTTCCTTGGACGATCGCCCTTTGTAAGGCTCCTACAAATAAGAGATCGTATAGATAGCTTGACTCAAGAGAGCTTAGCTATCTATACGACCAAAATACTTTGCTTATCAATAATTTCACTAGTTAAGAGTTTCTGTGTCAGATGAAATATGAGCAGAAAAAGCATCTTTTAAGCTTGATGACATCCGATTCGAGTGATCCTGCGCAGCACTTCTTTGAGCGATAGCTTCATCACGTTCGGCACGCTTAACATCTGCCCTTGCTTGAGCATCGGCAACCCTATCCTCAACACAATCAAGTTTTTGGTCGACCGAATTAGCAACGGTTCCCACACAATCTTCTTTTTGCATAAAAGGTGCTATCTTTTGACGAATTTTACCCGTTACAGAAGAAATCGCATCAAGCGGAACTGAAGTAATGGTGTCTAGTGATTCAGTCGCTTTAGAAACATTTCCTGAAATGGTATTAACATCTTCAAGAATTTGATCTACACGCATTATTTCTAAATTAGCAGCATCTACCGTTAACGTAAGACGCTCCATCAGCGGATCAACACGATCCAGTGCAGGCTTAACTTTTTCAAGCGCATCGCGAGCCTCACCAAGAGTAACTTTTGCTTCGGACAGCACCTCTTTTGTTTCATCCATCAGAGGATTTACCTTGGTCATAGTGCTCTGAATAGTTTTAACCAACGAGATTAAAAAATATGCCAGCGCAATAAGAGCAACTATTCCCGCCAAACATAGCAATACAACCCCTACAGGAACTAATGATTCAAAAAAACTCCATCGATCCTCCTTTGGTCAGGAATCGAATAATTTCTGTTACCTATCCATCCTATCACGCAAAGTGCTATCTATGCGATAACGTCCCAACCTCGTTCACCAGCTGTAAAAAAAACTTCCCGGTTCAAGACCATCTGGCAAGTAGCGTTGTGAAACATATCCAGACGGATACTCATGAGGGTAGAGATAATCACCATATTCATCCGAACCAGGACGATGACGATCTCTTAAATGATCGGGAACCGCTCGTAAGGGGCCTTTTTTTACCTCTTCCATCGCTTTGGCTAGTCCGCTATAAGAAGCATTAGATTTTGGTGCGAGCGCCATATAAACACACGCCTGCGCCAAATTAATACGACATTCAGGATACCCAATTACTTCTGCAGCCCTAAAAGCAGCTTCACCTATCAATACTGCTTGCGGATCAGCGTTACCGATATCTTCTGCTGCAAAAATAAAAATACGACGAGCAATAAACTTGGGATCTTCCCCACCATCAATCATGCGGGCAAGCCAATAGAGTGCTGCATCTGGATCAGATCCTCGCATTGACTTAATAAATGCCGAAATAATGTCATAGTGCATATCTTGCTTCTTATCGTAGGGAAGCGCCCGCTGAGGAACAGCTTTATGCACTATTTCTTCGGTAATTTCTGAAGTTCCTTGCGCACGGCAAAGATCAGCGCTCAATGCCAAGGTATTAAGAATATTTCGGGCATCTCCACCAGCAAGAAGCAAAAGTGACTTACGGGCAGAGTCATCGAGAGTAAATTCGTTTTTAAGTCCTTCGTCACTTTTCAATGCATGATCAATAATGCGAGACAGAGCTTTTTCATCTAACCGATGAAGTTCCACAATTCGAGAACGGGATATCAATGCGGAATTAACCTCAAAAAAGGGGTTTTCTGTAGTAGCGCCAATAAGTACCACTATTCCATCTTCCACCGCATGAAGAAGAGCATCCTGCTGGGCACGATTAAAACGATGAATCTCATCCACAAACAAAATGGTGCGAATTCCTAAATTAATAAGGCGCTTATCTGCTTCATTGATTTCACGACGTAAATCAGAAACAGTGCCTCCAATTGCTGAAACTTCAACAAAATGAGCATGGGTACTCTCGGCGATAACATGAGCAAGTGAAGTTTTACCAGTACCTGCAGGACCATAGAGAATAACCGAAGAAAGCGTATCGTTTTCAATCGCACTGCGAAGCCAGGTACCTTCTCCCACCGCTTCATCTTGTCCGATCAAATCATCCAAAACGCGTGGACGCATACGAACAGCTAAAGGTGCGTGCGCTCTGCGTGTGGTATTTTCCAAATCACTAAATAAGGTATCCATGAAGTGAAATTTTCCCTTCCCACCCTCTACTAATCAGCGGTTCGCCCCAAATAGGCTTGATAAATTATCTTTTCTAACGAACTGAGTTGATCGAGTCCAAACTCATAGGTAACTATCTGTGGTTGACCAGGATTAAAGGGGTCATTTTGCTCGACCCGAACAAAGTTTGCGTTAACGTAGCCAAAACCACCCTTCAGTAAAGCATAGGCGTAACATTGCGCTTGCAAAAGGTGCTTTTTTTTCAAATCAGCCTCAGTTTCTAAAGGACTTCCCCCTGTTTTGTAATCAATTAAGTAGGCAATTCTTTTATTGAGCGGCTGATCAGTCACTTCTTCAATCAAGAAATCACACGCCAAACCGTCTATTTCTCCTTCAAGGTAAAGGTTTGATTCGGGACCAAAAGTAACCATGAAAGGAATTTCAGCATAGCGATACTCATAAGAGGCAAACTTTTGAGCGCAATCACTCCCAAGCCATATCTTAAGCGCATTTTCAAGACGAGATTGTTGCTTCAAAGTAAGAGAATGAAGGGATACTTGAGCAGCAATTGAATCCGCATCAGGTGCTTCTAGAGTGTATCCAGATGAACTATCTATAGCACGTTGTGCTAAACGATGAAAGGCATCACCGAGTGCAGTTGCATCAGCTTTTTCTGAAAGTGACAAGAAATCATGAGAAACCTGATCAAACATCCCACTGTTTTGATTCTGGTCAGTAAGATCGTCTTGTTCCTGGTTACTAAGTTCGTTTGGAACCAATTTGAAAGAAGAATCTTTTGTTCCCAACGATGAATATGAGCACACCTCATCATGTTTTTTCATTAGGGGTACAGAAAAGATTGATGCTGGAGGCGGAAAACCAGGAATATCAAACGTATTCTTTTCGGTAATAGAACCACCAGAAAGGCTTTTGATGCGAAGTAAGCGGCATTGTTGAGGCGTCAAGTGTTCTAAGCCCTGGTTTTGAGCGTAAAAAACCTCTTTAAGGTCATCTTGGTTTTTCGTTTGTTCAAATGCCTCTTGATATTCCCCTAAAGAATAATAAGACTCCAACGGATGGTTCATCTCAAAAGAATCATCTACCACTTGAAATTCGAGCATCAAAGGAGCAGATCCTCCATATTCGAGCGCTTGAATTGGAGCCGAAGCGCAAGGATCCCACTGCAGTGCAGAATACAGATCTTCTAATACGCCTTTACCGGTATAGTCGGGTTCTTTCTTTCCGCGATACGCAATTCCTAAAAAGAGAGATTTACTCGCTCTCGTGAGCGCAACATAAAGAAGTCGACGAGCTTCGGATAGTTCTTGTGCATTATGTAAAGCTTCCAACATACGAGGTAAATCTTCGTATGAGGCGCTTTGAACTTCCTCGACACTTCCCTCTGGCGCCTCGAGATAATCCTTCAAAGCTTTCACCATAGAACGCACTGCACTCAGCGCGTAGGGTTTCACAAAGCCACGAGTAGTTCCCTGGACATTTTCTGCTAAAAGAGATTCAGAAGCAGAGTCAAGCCGCAGTTCCGCAACCGCAACATGTGGAAATTCCAATCCCTTACTGGAATGGATGGTCATAATCTCAATGAAATCTGATGAAGAGGTAGAAAGGGTACCTGGAGAAAGTTTTAGCGTTTCGCAATCATCGATAAAACGTTGAACGGTGCGTTCTACTCCTAATCCAAGTTTTTCTGACGACTCTATCATGCGCAGCGCTTTATAAATGTTTCCTACCTGAGCTTGAGCTTCAGCGGAAGAATCATTATCGAGACGGATATACCAACCACTCGCACGCAATAATTCCTGAACGCCCGCCGCAAGCCCACAAGATGCCATGGTTTTTCGCGCAGCTTCGAGGATATCCCGAGCAAAGTCAAGTGCATCGACTTCGTCGTCAGACAAAAAGGTTCCTACTTGGTCTCCATTCCAAGCAAGAAAGCCTTCGCTTAAGCTCCTCCGATGGGGTTTACCTTCGCGATCATAACGCGTCACCAAGAAAAGAAGTACCTCATCATCAATCGAAAAAAGCGGAGAGCTTAAGATCTCATATAACGCCTCATCATCAAGGAGGCGCGCAAAAAATCTCAGGATAGCCTTGATAAGGCCAACTTCATAGGATGCTGAAAAGGTTGACCCACCCGATACCAGACACTGAAAACCAACATCGCGAAGTGCCTGAGAGTACACCCCTACATTACTCATACTTCCAAGCAGTAAAGTCATATCTGAAGGAGAGGCTCCTGCATCATAGAGCTCGGCAAAATGCTGTGCAATTCGCCGTGCGCAGGCAACTCGCCCTCCCGCAATCCCTGATCCTGAAGAAGGACAGTCAAAGAGCGAAACTTCAATGCGACTTCGCGCATCAAAAAGAGAATCTTTTTCCTTGTTCACAGAACCTTTTGGCAAAAGCGACAAAAACCGACTACCAAACACTTGCGGTTGAGAGAAAACCTTATCGACAAAAGATAAAACATCTGCATGGCTTCGAAAGTTATCGGGCAAAGAGACAAACTCAGGCTCAACCGTTTTTTCTTCAAGCATTTCACGATACGAGTAGAACACACTCACATCAGCGCCACGGAAACGATAGATGCTTTGCTGAGCGTCACCGACAGTGCACACGTTAGAAAAGCCTGACTTTGCGATTAACGAGAGAAGAGCTACTTGTAGCTCGTCGGTATCCTGAAATTCATCGATCATTATCATACGAAATTGATCCTGATACGACTGAGCTAATTGAGGGTTATCTCGAAGCGCTCTATAGGCATTTCGCAACAGATCGGTATTATCAAGTCTACGAGGACCCTTTAAATCTTGAAATGCTCGGTATACCTTTTTTGAAATTTGCGTAATGAGTTCAAGCTCTTTGGCGCTTAGAGCTGCTTCCACGCAGCATGCAATACGCGCATAGGTTTGACGATAGTCTTCAAAAAAAGTAGGATCGCTTTCTTTTACGCGGTATTTGGGACTCGTTTCAGGGAAATCAAATAACACTGAAGCATAACTTTCGGCATCAAAGGACTCATCCGAAAAGCTTGTTGCGACCCCAGATTCTAAAAAAGCTATGGCGCGATCAACGGCCGATTCACACGCCTGCAAATGCTTTGCATCAGTTTTAGTTGGTTTCTGCAAAGCGGAAGAAACCGCTATGAACTCTTGACCGATTTCGATCATTTCACGCAAAAGCTCTGCAGGATTACCTTCAACTGCAGGAATATCCAAAGAATCAAAACCACCAGGTAGTGCAAGTGCTTTGTTTGATAGCGAATCCACATAACCCTGAATGCTAGACGAATTACCCCCATACGAAAAAATACCAATTGAATGAATATACTGCTTTAGTGAAGTATCACTTGATTGATTAATTTCAAAAATAACCTGATCGAATGCAAGCTCTTTTAATCGATTTGCATCGGTTTCAGAAATCACTTCAAAAGTTGGATCAATTCCCAGCTCTAAAGCATGCTCACGAAGGATACGTGAACACATACCATGAATGGTAGAAATCCAAGCATCATCTACCTTGAGAGCTTCAGTGGTTAAACCCAGTTCGAGGAGCTTACCTTTAATACGCGACTTTAACTCCGCAGCAGCCTTCTTGGTAAAGGTTATGGCAAGTATCTGATCAACACTTGAAGCAAAAGAACCACCAGTCGGATTCGAAGACAATGGCTCAGAAAGCGCGAAGGCAATACGCTGTGTTAGCGTAAACGTTTTACCGCTACCAGCCCCTGCAGAAACCATGAGAGGCTTATCGAGGGTTTCTATAATGCGACGTTGTCCTGGGGTACAAGTATCTAAATTCACGAAAGCCTCCTAGGACAAGTAGTAACAGGACAGTATTTACATGATTCATTGCATAAAGGCTTCTGCTCGATTATTCCAGCCTTCATATCTTCTAATCGCTTTGACACTTCTTCTTCAACCAGCGATAAGTATTGGTTGAAATTAAGTTTCACCGAAGAAGCACTTCTCGCGAAACCGGAAAGATTTACAAACGCATCATCATAAGATCCCGCAACCGAATGAGCATTCTCCTGAGCACGATAATTAAAATAAAGTGCCCCAACAGGACGCTCGGGAAGCTTCTGCTTTAATACTTGAGCATAAATTAATGACTGAATTTTATAGGGAAGAACAAATGAGTCATTTTTATCGGGATCAAATCCCGCGTCATGACCAGAGACGCTTCCCTTGTAATCAATTACAACAAATTGCCCTTGTGCTGAATTTACATCAACACGATCAACCCTACCACGGATGATTACCCCTGCATACTCAAAACAATCCGAAGAAGAAAGTTCCAATTCCGTATACACAGGAGAAAATTCTGGTAAAAACCGCGCCTGAACTGAAAGATTTTTAATCAATGTTTGTTTGAGCTGTTTCACTTGCGCTTTTTCAAGTGAACTAACAGGGACATACCGTGTAGAGGGCAAACTTTCCTGCAAAGCAAGTTGCTCATCGAATACCTCAGAAAAACACGTTTTTGCTTGATCGACATTGTTTTTAGTAATACGGGATTGACCCACAGCCGAAGGTAGTTTTTTATAGAACGCTTCCAAGACTGCGTGCACAAAAGTACCCTGCTCAAGCGGACCAAATCCTTCATCAGGAGACTGAGGTCTAACTCGCTGAGAAATAAACCAATAGTAAGGGCAGTTGAGATAAGCCTCGATTGCGGAAGGAGAAAGAATCAGTTTTTCAGCTTTTAAAGCATTTATCCGAGATTCATTCGAGTGTAGTGAAGTATGTGAACGGGACAAAAACAGCTCAGGTCTCAGTTGATTCGAAGAAGAATCAGTAGCTACAAGAACACCTTGAGTCGCTTTTTTAAGCGACAGCGAATCTTTATAGTTGAAATAAGAATTCGCATTCAAGTCGTAAAATTCTTCATCGCATTGCATCTGGTTAGATTTCGAAAAAGAGGTAGGCAACCCATTTCGATCAGGTGAATCTCCAGGCGCAAAATAACAAGAAAGAAACTCATCCCACAAAAACGAGGGATAAAGATCCTCATCTTCTCCCGAGTTCAGTACACGCTCACAAACAAATGTTGAATGCGCAAGTGCTTTTATCTGCTCAAACCATTTACGTTTAATCTGAAGATTAGACTGATAAGAATGCAATCCCATTTTCTTTTCAAGCGTGGTGAGCGCATCATGACGCTCATTGGCCGAATAGAATCGACTATCAAGATCGCAGAGTATCACATGATCAAAATGTTGGCCGAAAAACGCTTCAGCTTTAGCGGGCTCCACGATGAAGACTTCGGCGGTTTTGCCGTCTTTAAGAAAGCTCGTAGAACAAGAATGACCAGGATTGGCACCAAAATCATTTTTCGTGGATTGGCTTTCCTTTTTTTCAACCTTACCCTTAACAGAAACTTCACATGAACAATCGATTCGTAAACCCTGAAGAGCAAAATCTAGATCTTCAGGCGATAAATTCCACTGACGTGCTTGCTCATAAACGCTACGGAGCGCACTAATTGCACTACCCTGTTCTGCTCTGAATGCTTGATCTTTTTCAGGAATGTCTGCGGCAACATCATAGAAATAATCTAAAACAAGTGACGCATCGCAATCTCGGAACACTTCTTCAAACGTATCAAAATGAGGAGACATCAAACGAATCATCGCATGCGCCTCTTCGTAGCTCAGCGTCCTGTTTCCCCGAACAAGCGCAATCATCTGAGCCCTACGAATTGGCTCTATTCCTGAAAAAGGAAAGTTTACGTAATCAAGAAGAGCCGCAAGATCGTGAGATTCATCTAGCAAGAAAGTCTTTAAGGCCATAAAGCAGCGCCCGAAATCTGTTTCTTCAAACGGACGACTAGCGTAAAGCTTGCACGTTGTTTTTTCAGAATCGCTGAAAGGTAACGAACGAGATAAGTAGGAATATAGTTTCTGGGCCTGAGAAGAGACGATAAAAACTGAAGAATGGCGCGATTCGCGAGCGTTTTGAAAGTCAGCCAAAAAACGATGGACTGTCTTAGTTATAAGATAATTTTGCGCAGAAGGACCTGTCGCGAGTAACACAAGAGGCTGTACTGGTTCAGAAACTTTTGAAATTTGAACAGGGGTAACAATATCATCAATGAGAGATGGAGCAACGCTCCTAAAAAACCGTTGAAAGCAAAGAGGAATCTCAAAAGATGATCCCCATTCAAAACTAAAAGGAAGTGAACGTTTGCTAAGAATAGACAGAGCATCACCCTGCTCTATGAGGCCACGTTCTTTCAATAAATCCCTATAAGGATCAATCAAAGATAAAAGTAACTGTTCCGCTTTTGAGAACGAATCACTCTGTGAAGTGAAGCGCATGCGAATATTCTTCCGAGCCAACCACATCAGCAAAAAATCGACTGACAAAAGAAATTACACCTTCTGTGGGAGCTAATGCCGATGCAATTTCCGGGCCTTTAGCTGACTGAATAAGATACTTCACGATGAAAGCTCGCTCGAGCGAAGAAACGAGTTTGGTACCATCACCAAAACGCTCCCAAGCATCTTTGAGCCAAGTATAGGGAGTTTCAACACTAATATTTAAAATGCCTGCAGAATTAGCTTGCGCATGGCTCTTTCTGTAAAAAAGAGCCTGTTCGTAGGTAGGAAATAAAAGAACTTTTCTTTGCACTACGCTTCGCTCCTTTTCTATAAGCCCTACCTCTTTACGCTCCCCGAGATAGCAGGCGGTGTCAAGACTTTAATTATAATTTTAGAATCGTATACTAAAAACATGCCACTTCCGCATTTCGCGATGGACCGATGAATATTAATTGGGAGCCTCAGATTACGGGTGGAATGGAGATTCGTATCCGTTGATACGAAAGCCAGGAAAGTCGTTGCGGGCACCCACCTAGTGAAGGTGGGTTCATCCAATTAAGCGGGGGTGGTTTTTTCTATTCAGGAGTATTTTTCACTTTTCATTATGTTGCTCATGGGCAAATTATGGACAAACCGTCCAACCAACGATACCTGGTAACCCACCTGATTTTGATACACATATTCAGTGAACTGCGCCATAAAGATAGCCCCACCCATGAGAAGAAAGCGATGAATTGAGCTGAGAGCAGAGCTTGTCACGCGTGAAAATTATGGGTGGCAAGAGATTTACTACTTCTCGCAAATCTTCATTTAAGCCAAAAGCCTCAGCCTCTAGAATAATTTCCAATCGCGAGTATTCAAGCAGCGGATCAGAGGCAAACAAGCCATCAACAAATTCTTGCAACACTCCAAAATCTTCACTCTTCTGAAGTCGAACCATTAGTTGATCGCCTCCACATCCATACCATGAACGGCGGCATTTAGAGCGCCAGTATATGCAGGAGTTGCTGCCCCCACTGCGCGTAAAAACTGAACTCCTACCTTTTGAAGAGCACAGGCGGCATTAAAAAGTTCATCCGGGGTAGGATATGGATTCTGATCTGTTGGTTCAAATTGACGTGAATCTTTTTTGTTTATGTACACTTCACATAAAAGAGGTTTATGGGTTGTTTTTCGCATGAGAGAAGAAAGATACACCAACCGCTCAGGTTTAGCAGCTGACACCATCCCAATAACATCAGCTCCAAGTTCATCACATTTTTCCACCCCAAGCGCAAAGGTTTCATCGGTTGAAAAATCGCTCTCATCCGATACCGCAAGAGAAATCATGAGTGGCCCTTCAAACACTTCACGTGCTCCTCTAAGAGCACATTCAGCATCCGCTAAGGACGAAAAATTGGAAAAATATAATGCATCAAAGGGATAGCGCATAAGTACTTCTGTGGCATCACGATATTGCTGTATCGACTGCTTTACCGATGAGGATATGCTGGTATCAAGAGGTAAACCAGTTGGCCCAACAGCAGCAATAAGATGCTGAGGAGTAAAAGAAGAACCCACTTCATACGCAATACGCGCCATATCTTCAGCTTGTTTCTCAAAACGAGAATAGGCAAGGCGTGCTCTTGTTATACCTTCCGTTGCGGTAACTAAACAAGGAGTATCCATGAGCTTTTCAACTTTATATACTTCTTCGATTAGATCTGATTCGCATAGAGCAACATATTCTCGATCACCTGGATTGGTAAAACCCTGCGATTTTAATTGATAATCTATAGGAGTAGACAAAACGAGCATATCTTTATTGAATCGAAGAGCAATATCAGGCATGGTATCCCTTTCGTTCTTATAGTTGGTTGCCCCATTGTACCGCGAGACTAACTTTCTAAAGAAATAACTATACTTCCCTCGCTATAAGTATCCACCTAGCAAAAAATCTCACTACAGATTTTCAATAAATGTCTTCAAAGTTAATCGAAGAAAACCTCTTTTAAAGCTTTTAGAAAATTACCGATTTATTACCAAAGAATGTAGGAATTGAGGAGAAAAGTAACGTGAACCCGTTCAACCCATATTTTTTTACCATTTGAACGTGTTATCAGGTTTTCTCTCTTGTGCACGCGCTAATAAGGTCGTATATTTCCAAACAGCAAATGTGGTCCCCTCCCAAATTTGCAACTGCTTTCCCCAAAAGCAGTCGGTGCCAGATCCCCAAACATAAAAGGCACCGGAACTCCCTCCTTGTGGGCCTGCAGAGATCCCCTCTCTCGGGCCCCTCCTCTTTTTTAGGGAACATCTTTAGGCACAATCCATACTTCAAGGACAATCTAGATTTTACGTGCAATTCAAATTCTTCCTTATGGAAACAAAATACCCGTACGCATTAAATCCGATCGTGTAGTTTAATCGACAAATCTAATCGGAAGGTTCAATCGGTAAATGCAATCGCAAAATGAATTTTGCCAGGAAGCTCAATAGACAAATTTAATCGGCAAATCCAATCAGGAAATTCAACAGGCATTTTTAGAGTTACCCACATTAAACTTCTTAAAAATTGACAAGTTGGTGCAGAAATTGACGATTATGCACGATTAATTTGTCAAACAAGAGGTAATAAGGCATGTTTAATGGTCAAATACTTCAATTAGAGTAGTAAATACACTTCAAATTACCCCTATTACCTCTCTAGCGAACGCACAACCGTTATTTTCTGCACCAACTTGCTAAAATCCCGTTATTTGAAAAGGTTATTGAAACACTCGCGGTTTATATTTATGAGACTACCTAAAAACTTAAGCTAACAAAAAAACTCTCTCTATTAGCCGTGTAATTTTTTTGTATAGGCGGTTATTCGTATCAAGCCAGCTTTCGATAGTGCCCGTATCATATCCCTCTTCGGGATCAATAACGAGCGCATACATTTCCTCTTCCCGAAGAAGAGCATCTAGTGCATCGGTTAGTTGAATTTCGCCACCTGCACCCGGTTCAACCTCGGCAAGCAGGTCCATAACACGCGGAGTAAGGAGATAGCGACCAAATACCGCTAAATTAGAAGGTGCTTCATCAACAGGAGGTTTTTCAACAAGAGAATCAACCTTCCAAACACCCTCTTCCACTTCCGATCCCGCAATAACGCCAAAACGATCTACCTCTTCTGGAGCAACGGGCAAAACCGCTATAACACTTGCGCCGTTATGAGCATCGGAAACTTCCTTCATGCGAATAAGCATCTGATTATCGGGAACTAACACATCGCCCAACAAAACAAAGAAGGGCTCTCCATCAATGCAATCAGCAGCACAATGTACAGCGTGACCTAAACCCAAGGGCTCTTCCTGATACACATAGGAGACATTTAAGTTGCCCGCATGTGCAACCTTATCAGCATATTTATCCTTACCGCGACTACGGAGCTCTGCTTCAAGGGCAGGATTTGGAGTAAAGTGCTCCTCGATAGATTTTTTATCCCTGCTATTGATAATAATTACCTCATCAGCAGCGGACGCTAAACCTTCTTCTACGACATATTGAATAGCGGGACGATCCACCACCAATAGCATCTCTTTAGGCTGAGCCTTAGTTGCTGGAAGAAAACGACTACCGAGACCGGCAGCAGGAATTAAAGCCTTCATTGAAATCCTTTCAATACGAACAAAGCAAATTCATCTTAGCAAATCAAACAGCTCAACATCAGACTTATACCCAAGTAAAGATGAAAGTTCTTAATCTCTTGACAAGAAAACACGTAGTCGTAGAATAACAACGCACTGGGGATGTAGCTCAGTTGGGAGAGCGCAGCGTTCGCAATGCTGAGGTCGTGGGTTCGATCCCCATCATCTCCACCAGTAAAAAATTAAGCCGACAGATCATCTGTCGGCTTTTTTAATCTGCGTCTTCAACCCAGTTGAGGACGCAAAGTGTCCGAAATCAGCACCACCTGCATAGCGAGTGGTCATGATTGGATTATGGGTTGATACCTAAATTCAAGACTTAATACTCAAAAATGTGTCCGGGTAAATTATTCAATGCCCCTAAACTATCTTTAGTGAATCTGTCTTACCTTGTTAGCTAAAACCACACAGCCAATCAGAAGAGCCACGCTAACAATATTGCTTCCAATAGTTGTTAGATCACTCACACCAGAAGTAAGTGAAATAACCAGATTAAGAATAGAAAGCACCAAACCAATTATCGAAAAACACAAAGAAAGGTCCAATTTTCCGAGGATCTTTTGCTCCACGCAATCCAAAAATACCAATGAGTAGATCTATAACCCCACTGATAAGTGCACCAGCACCAAGAACAAAAAAATAAACCAGCACTGCTTACATAAAACTGCTGATCGATACTTGAAGCCTCAGCACCTGCACCAACAAGCGCCATACCACCAGCAAAAGTAATCAAACCAGCAATAAGAGCTACGATGCCCACCACAATTAATATGATTGATATGATTTTAATTGCCTTTTGCGAACCTGTCATACGCATCCTTTCATCAGCGCTATTTGCGTTAATGGCTTCTTTAAAGCCATAAATACGAGCTTTTAACCTAAAGCTGATTTAGCGTAGCGTTTATAAAGCTCTCATAAGGCAAAAAGGCTGCGATTCAATTAAGAGTAGAACCTCCATTTGAACCGAAAAGATTGCATATCATGCTAAAGGTTCAAGGCATAAAGGTTTATGACGTAAATGCTCATAGTGCAAATGCTTATGGTATAGAGGCTCAAGGCGTAAAGGTTCATGATGTAAAGGTTTATGCGCTAAATACTCATGACGCCTAACAGAAAAATACACAGTGCATCGAAATCGGCGCTCTGTTTACGAATCAGCACTCAGTTTGTTCTACTTCCCTTCAAGCAATTGTTCGTCAAGAACTTCTTTTATCGCCTCAAGAAACTCACGAACGTGCTCTGCCGGTTCTGGGGAATGTAAAAGACCATAAGAAACCGAACATTCCCAATCAGTTGGAAGTGTCTTTAACATGGGATGAACTCCACCCCATAAAGCTAAAGTTGCAAGGGTTAAATCCTCATTTGCGCATTGATTGAACACCTCGGCACGATATTGGGGAAAATCAACAAGATTGATTTGAGGATGTGATTCGAGTATTTCATCACGTAAGGCATCAATATCGACATTCCATCCGCGCCGAATCAAAAGCAGGGAATGATCATGCAGATCACTTAAGGTTATCTTATCCAGTGATGCTAAATCGCTGTCAACGGGAACCGCGCAGCATAACGGTTCTCTTGAAAACTCGAGACCCGCGCAACTCCGTTCCCGCAAAAACGCATCGTCAAATACTCCAACTACCACATCCATATCTTGCCCAAGATTTGCTAAACCACGAGCAGCATCAGGAGTATTTTCAAAAGATACAACTTGCATACTCATCCCAGGACAACGTTTCTTAATCTTTGGCCACATATGAGCCAAAGGCGAAGAAGGCGTCATCAGGGAAACCCCCACCCGAATTATGCGTTTTTCGGCACGTTCTGCCCTACGGGCTCGGCCAATAGACTCCTCTGAGTATTGAACGATATGCTTCGCATCATGCAGAAGAGACTCCCCTGCGCGAGTGAGCGAAAGACCCTGATGCGATCGAGTAAAGAGCGTTAACCCAAGCCTTGACTCAAGAAGATTCATTTGTTTAATCACTGCAGTCGGTGTTATAAACAAGGATTGAGCTGCCTTAGAAAAACTCCCCGCTTCAGCAACACGGATAAACGTATCTAGTTGAGGGTTATACATCAGAGCCCTTTCTTATGATTGCTCATATTAGTTTAAACCTTTAAGTTATAACTATGTTACAAAAAGGAAATTCGCGAAAAAAATTCGGAGAAGTATTCTAAAAATCCAGATAACAAGGACATACAAGGAAGAGGGCACGCATGAACTACCGCGAACTTGGCAACACTGGCCTCAAAGTAAGCGAGATAGGCTTTGGTGGCGAGTGGATGGATGGAACACTTGAAGAAACGAAAAGTGTGGTATCTGCCTGTAAAGAAGCTGGGATTAATTTTCTTGATTGCTGGATGCCCGATCCATTACGAAGATCAAATTTAGGTGATGCGTTAATTGGACAACGAGATACCTGGATCATTCAAGGACACCTTGGATCAACCTGGCAAAATGATCAATACGTTCGTACGCGCGAACTTGGTCCTGTAAAAGCTGCATTCGATGATTTACTTGAGCGCTTCCACACCAACTATATTGACATTGGCATGATTCATTTTGTTGATAAAGTCGATGAGTTCAAGACGGTTACTAACGGAGCTTTTAGGGAATACGTAGAAGACCTGCACGCAAAGCATATCATCCATCATATTGGACTTTCTACTCACAATCCCGAAATAGCAAAGCTGGCTTGCAATACACCGTTTATCGAAGTGGTCATGTTTAGTATTAATCCAGCCTTCGATATGATGCCAGCAACCGACAACATAGAAGATCTATTTGGAGATTATCAAATTGAAGGACTGAGCGGAATCAACAAAGATCGTGCTGAACTGTATGCTTTGGCAGAAGAAACAAAAACTGCCCTTACCGTAATGAAGCCATACGCAGGAGGAAGACTCTTATCAGCAGAAATGTCTCCGTTCGGAGTCGCTCTAACACCAATTCAATGTCTCCATTTTGCTTTGACGCGTCCTGCAGTAGCAAGTGTATTACCAGGTTTTTCTACTCCTACTCAGGTCTATGAAGCAGCCGCCTACGAAAACGCAACTGCAGATCAACGCGACTACGCAACTACTTTAGCGAACGCTCCAGCTCATGCCTATTACGGACAGTGTACCTATTGTGGACATTGCGCTCCTTGCACTAAAGGAATCGACATCGCAACCGTAAATAAGTACTACGATCTCGCAACTATGTATGACCAGGTGCCGGACTCAATACGCGAGCATTACCACGCTCTATCGGTAACAGCAGCCGACTGCACCGCTTGCCAAGCCTGCGAAGATCGTTGTCCTTTCGGCGTTAAGATCGCAGAAAAAATGAAAAAAGCGGCTGATTTATTTAACGAATAGCGTCTCACTTCTATCAAACAAACGATTCACTATAAGCTTTTTAGTCTTTAATTGCGTGTCCCCCAAAAACCATCAGATCCAAAGAATCTGTCAGCTCATCAATCTGCTGAATTTCCTTACCTGTTAAAGAAATCTGTGCTGAAGCAAAATTTTCACGCAAGCGCTCTGGTTTTCGACTCCCTGGAATAGGAATGATCCAAGGCTTTTTACCAAGCATCCATGCAAGAGATATCTGTGCTGGAGTTGCCTTATGCTGCTCTGCTAGTTTTTGAATAAGGTCAATAAGTGGTTCTGCGCGCTTTTGACCCTCTTCGGTATATTGAGGCATTCCATCACGATAATCTTGCGCGCCTTCAAATTTCGTTTTATAAGAATAAGCACCCGTCAGAAAACCGTTAGCCATAGGAGAAAATGCAACAAAAGCGATAGAGAGCTCCTCGAGCGTTTCAAAAAGCGATTCGTTCCAGCGAGCCATCATAGAATACCTATTTTGAATCGCTGCAACAGGGCAAACCGCATGAGCACGCCTGAGGTATTCTTCATTTGCCTCAGAGATTCCCCAACTCCGAATTTTTCCTTCAGCAATAAGTTCCTTCATCACCGAAGCAACCTCTTCTGGCTCTACGTTCGGATCGATACGATGCTGATAATACAAATCTATATAATCCGTATCGAGACGCTTTAGACCTCCTTCAATTGACGAACGAATCGTTTCAGGAGAGCTATCCACTATTAGCGACTTATCTGGAGCATGCTTTACTCCAAACTTTGTGGCTATCACGACCTTATCGCGAATTGCATGCAAGCCTCTACCTACCGCAACTTCATTAAAAGCAGTACTTCCATCTGCACGAGTACCAACATAACATTCAGCTGTATCGAAAAAGGTATAGCCCATGTCATAGGCAGAACGTACTACAGATGCAGCTTCCTCATCAGATAAAGGATCCCCACTTGCATGAGTTAGACCCATACAGCCCATACCAAGAGGAGAAACCTCTATTCCGCTTGAACCTAAAACTCTCTTTTCCATATAAAACACCTCATTAAAGCCTATTATTCGCCGAAATTAATTCCTGTAACGTTATATGCTCATTACGAAAGCGCGCTTGAGGGTTTACCTCCCCCAGAGGAAGTTCTATAGCGCCAGAAGGACATGCATGTATACAGGCCAAACACGCGTTACATCCATCTCCCTCCAAAGCATGCCGAACCGCTACCCCCTCATCATTTATACGGATACATCCTGCGGGACAGACTTTTGCGCATGTACCGCATCCCGTACACTCTTCCGCGTATATTTCAAGAAAATGTTCTAGATTTTTTGCATCAAAAGATAATCCAGATGATAAAAACTGCTCATGTGCCGCGCGATCAACATCATTGACTGGCTCTATCCAAATCTTGCGAGTCGACACTTCTTCACAAATTCATTCCAACTCTTCATCAATGTGTTTTTCAGGAATAAGGGCGCGCTGTTTGTCCATGTCAAAATTAGGCAACCAGTTATCGACCATCAACAAGGTAGAGATATAGTTTGGCGTAATTCCGCACTCTTTTGCAGCATCCATGCAAAGTTCAACCGCATTTGCATGACGGGCACCATACGTTAAAACAAAATAAAAATAAGACGTTTTGAAGCTTGCCCGTTTAAGAAAATCTTTAACCAAGGTAGGCATCATATGTCCATATATGGGATATACAACACCAATTGCATCATCCTCGTATACCAACGCTTCACTGCGATCCATTTCCTGCGGAATACTAATAAGCTCAAAAGATTCGTTTTGTGCCTGAGCAAGTTTTTTTGCTACATACAAAGAGTTACCCGTTGCTGTGAAATAAAAAATCATCTAAAGCACCTCACGTATACTTGTATTTCTTTGTATCGTAGCAATCTGTTTATTTGTCGCGTTATTCCAGTTAGTGCACCCTCTATAACGAAAACGTTTACACACCCAAGGTTCAAACCTCGTCGTTATAACCCTACTACTAACAGAGACTTCACCTTTACGCTGTTCAACCTTAGGGTAGAAAACGTAAAAGCTCGGTCATTCTGAAACCAGTTTTCTAACAGTCTCAGAAAGGAATCTCATGGAAGCATTTGTGTACGATTATCCTGTTAAAAATTATTTTGGTCCTGATGCGGTTAATCAAGCCTTGGCCGCAGAAATGCCTCAAATGGGTTCTACCGTTATGTTGGCTTATGGTGGTGGATCAGCAAAACGCACTGGCGTATATGACAAAATAGCAAAATCACTTCAAGACGCTGGTAAAACAATTGTCGATTTTGGCGGCATTATGAGCAACCCAACCTACGACATGGTTCAAAAAGGCGCTCAGGTTGCACGAGACAATAACGTAGACTTCAATTCTTGCCGTTGGCGGAGGATCGGTATTTGACTGCTGCAAAATCATATCTGCACAAGCAAAACTCGATGAAGACATTCACGTATTCGAACATGAGCAAGGAAATATGCCGACTGATTTTATTCCGATGGGCTGCATCGTCACACTTTCAGGAACTGGAGCTGAACAAAATAGCGGCGGCGTAATCACCAACGAAGAGACGCACGTAAAAGGTCCTTTCTTAGGAGCTCTTCCCAAATGGGCAGCCCTCGATCCTGCTCTTACCCTTACAGTACCCCATCAGCAATTTATGAGTGGCGCCTTTGACTCTTTGTCTCACTGCATGGAATCATACTTTGGTGCGCCACGCACAATAAATGTTACTGATGATATCAATTTGGCAATTCAGCGAAACATCATTCGTAACATGCGCATTGTAGAAAACGATGACCAGAACCTCGAAGCCCGAAGCGAACTTGTCTACGACTCAGCAATGGGTGAAAACGGAGTGCTTAAAATTAATAAGAATACTGATTTTCAATGCCATATGATTCAACATCAGTATGGTGCTTATACCCACACCAATCATGGACTTGGTCTTGCGGTAATTCATCCAGCACTGTATCGCCATATTGCACCCGCCGCACCTGAACAATTCTCTTACTGGGCACAAGAAGTTTGGAATATTGATCCAGCAGATAAAGATGATTTGGCAATTGCTCAGGAAGGAATAGATGCACTTGAAGCATTTATTAAGGAGATGAACCTTCCCACCAGTTTTGCTGAATTAGGAGGAGAGGCAACTGATGAAATCCTCCATGCTGTAGCCGACACTGCAATACTGACGCCTGGATGCGCAAAGAAACTTTCTCGTGATGAAATATTTGAAATTCTTTGCGAATGTCGATAAAAATGCAAAACTCTGAAGCTCAATAATTCAAAGAACAACATTGTTTAGCAAATCGACAACGAAACACAAGTTTAGATTCTCCCGCAAAAACGGCAAAACTAGCTAACCCGCCCTAAAGGAAGTAACCTGACTCGAAAGGAAAACTCATGGCAGCCACCACTGATATCTCAAGAAGGTCATTTATTAAGGGAACAGCGGTTCTCGCTGCCATGATTCCTTTAAGTTCGATTTTAGCTGCATGTTCTTCGGATGAGCAAAGTAGCGGATCAAATGCTCAATCAGAATCTTCAATTCTTGTTGCGTATTATTCAGCTCAAGGGCATACCGAATCCGTAGCAAATACTTTGGCAGACGAACTTAACGCTGATACGTTTGTTATCACCCCTACACAGCCCTACACACGTGAAGATCTTAACTACAACAACGACGATAGCCGCGTCAGCACCGAACACCTTGACGAAAACAGGCACGTAGAGCTGGAAACCATTACGCCTGATAACTTCGATTCCTATGACACAATACTTATTGGTTACCCAATCTGGTGGGCGAATGCAGCATGGGTAATTGATGACTTTGTTACCGAAAATGACTTTTCGGGCAAAACGGTCATTCCGTTTTGCACCTCAGCCTCTTCTCCCTTAGGAGAAAGCGGTACTCTTCTTGCCGACATGGCAGGAACAGGAGACTGGCAAGAAGGGATACGTTTTAGTTCAAGTGTTGACGAAGAAGAAGTTCGTCAATGGGCAAATGAACTCGGACTTAACTAAGCAATTCTCATAGAGGTGACTTCGTTTGAATAACCTCTACCGCCTATCTATTAAAAGAACAGAAGAATTGTGTAATAAGAATTTATAGACAATCCGAAAGACCAGATGGTCCTCTGTTGCGATCAAACAGCATTGCCGCCTACATTATTCACTACAATTTTAGTGACTATCGACTTCGCATACCCCAAGGCAATGCTGTTTGGTTTTGAATTAAGTGTTTTCATATTCTTCAGGCATACTCGATAACACCACTTTCCCACAAGAATCCGTACCGAATCGATGTGGGACTAGTACAAAGTTTGGTAAGGTTTTGCGAGAATCCGGCAGGAGCGCATCATCAGAGACTGATCCATATTCTTTGCGCAACGAAACAATTTCGCCAACCTTCAAGCACCTCATCGTACAGGCAGCAACACAAGCAGGTTCTTTACCCTCTTGTATGCGCTCAAGGCACATATCGACATTTGTACGTTTTTCGTAAATCTTTAAATACTACCGGAGCATGATAAGGACAGGCTTTAACACACTTCCCGCATCCTACGCAAAGCGACTCATCTATTTGAACAATGCCTGTTTCATGGCTTTTAGTAATTGCCTTTCGCGGGCAAGCCTGAACACACACAGGATTCGTACAGTGATTACAAGAAATTGAGAAACTGTAGCTAAAAACCCCAACAGGACTAACAATAGAATCTTTCTCTAACCATGCACCTGATTCACCAGATAAGACTCGTCTAAACTTTTTCCCCGGTGCCAAATTATGAATGTCCTTACATGCGATAACGCATGCTTTACACCCACTGCATTCATTCGCATTACAAACAAAGCCCAATTGTATCTGTGAGCTTTTTTTGCGAAATCCGAGGAGTTATCCTTTAAGACTATCGCCACTCATAATGTTTCCTCTAACTCACCATCAAATGACATGAGGTAATCGAGATCAAGAGGATCTCCTGTCCATTGGTCAATTCTCACTAAGGTGGTATTCCACGTGCAGTGCCCTTCGCCGGTAAGCTCACTGGACTGCAACGTATTTGCATTTCCCCTCGATCTAAACCATCCTTATCAAGCATTGACCACGCACCCTGCCCAAGAATAACTACCCCCGGCATAACCAAAGAAGTAACTTTAGCCCGACGAACCAAAGATCCACTTTTACTTGAGACGACAACGAAATCACCTTTTTGGATGCCTATTTTTGTGCATCAAGCTGATTAATCCAAACATCGTGAGGAAAAACTTCACGCAATTGAGCAACATTATTAAATAATTGATGAGAGCGATTAGGACTATGAACGCTAATACATTGCAAGGAGAAATTCTGACCTTTTAAGTCATTTTTATCTTGGTATTCCTTTTCTGATAAACAGGCATGCGCTTCTTCATAACCTCCTCTTGCAGGAACATAATGCGCTACTGGATCAATCTCACTCAATCCAAATTCTTTAAATCTAAGAGGTAGTTGCTCGCAATATATTTCAAATTTTCCAGACGGGGTTACTACGGGACAACTCTCTGGATCAGCTCGAAAATCAGCATACTGAACATGACCAAAGCAATCATCCTCATGACGAGGAACCTGATACACGCCCGTTTCGAGGAATTGATCAAGAGGGACACGCCCCTCATGGGGAGTTCCCTGAATTCCCCTTCGATCTAAATCCTCTTGCGTAACCTTAATGAGAGGTTCCCAATCGCCATTCTCACAAATAACCTCAGCACCAAGCAATTCGTTAAATGCCATCTGTTTAGTTGAAAGTGGCTGAATTAACAAAGGATCTATTCCCCAGCGCTTTGCAAGCTGCGCTTCAATCCATAGATCCTCTTTAGCCTCCCCTGGAGGGTCTACTACTTTTTGCGCAAAGATGAGGGTCTCACGATTGATCTGTGTCAGAACTTCAGCATCACGCTCCCACATTGAAGAGGCAGGCAAAACAATATCTGAATAACGAGCATCATTGGTCATCCATAAATCACTTGCGACAGCAAATTCAACTTTTCTATACGCTTCAACAGCACGTGAAAAGTTTGGGTTTTGATTCATTCGTCCACCATCGCCAATTTTCCAAATCATACGAATATCAATGGGCTGAACACCGTGAATAAAATCGTGATAATACCCACTAACTACCGCATCCCACACTTCTGGCATCGCAATACCATAATAAGCTTCCGGGTCATAGTTCCCTTTCGCAAGCATTCCGCCTCCGCGTGGTGGTTGACAAAGAGGATTTGCGGGCCAGGTGCACCCTTTAGAACCAGGACGAACTAATGGTGGCCCTCCAAACACCATGTTGCCAGCCGAACCACCTGCAGAAATTTCTGATCCCGACACTCCCACATTGCCCGTCATCCATCCAACGGTATAAAACGCTTGAACGAATCTTGCGCCATTATCGGTTCTCGCAGGAGCTTGACTTGCTCGCATGGTCATAGGTTTTACGGTTGCCATTTCAAGAGCAAGCTGTTCAATCTTTACAGGTGAAACACCACAGATTTTCGATGCCCAGTCAGGCGTTTTAGAGGTTTGGTCATAGGTGCCTAAAACATAGTCTTTAAAGTTATCTTCACGAGGGGCACCAGAAGGCATGTGATATCTGTCAAAACCAACACAATAGGTATCAAGGAAATCTTGATCGTAAACCTGATGAACAATCATTACATAGGCCAACGCAAGAAGAAGAGCGGTATCGGTTCCAGGGCGAATAGGAATCCATTCATCAGCCAAAACCTGCATGGAAGGATTAAACCAAGAGTCGATGAAAACAAAACGAGCTCCTGCTTTCTTTGCCTGAAGATAATGATACATAGGGTTTCCTGCTTGCGACCAAGCAGGATTTTGGCCCCACATTACAATGAGCTTTGCCTTTCGAATCTCGTAACGATCCGAAAAATCCGTTGCCCCTAAGTCATAAGAACCCTTCATCGAATTCGCCACGAGCGGAAAGGCACCCTGAGATGCTTGCCCCCAGGTAACCGTACAACCACCATAGGCATTAAGCGAAGGAGCGGTATAGAGCCCTGGAATTACATTTCGATATTCATATCCCGTAGCTAGAATAGCTTTGTTTCCGTACTTATTTTTAATACGCGTTACCTCTGAGGCAACAATATCAAGAGCTTCATCCCAGCTGATACGTTCCCATTCGTCACATCCTCGCAGTTCTTTGTCTCCACCACCAACACGCCAATGTTTACGTTTTAGAGGATATTTCAGTCTATCTTTGGAAAAAATTGCATGTCGCAATGAACGGCCTCGCGCACAGCCTCGCTGTTGAGGATAATCGGGGCTATCGGGATGAAGAGAATCCGTGTCTTGGCAAATGACTTTACCGTCTCGCACCAACGAACGATTTACACAACGCCCTCCACAGGCAAAAAAACACGCATGAGTAATCCATTTCCCCTCAGATTGTTCCCAATCCATCTTCCCCATTGCGACTTCCCCACTCACTTTTTAAAGGGCGAATAAAGCACATAAGTATCGTAGCGCGAAACTAAGAACAGGTACACCGCTTCTGCGATTCGCTCAAAACAGAGGTATTACCCTCGAGTTTCTTTAGATCCGAATAAATTTTGGCGTCGGTTTCCTGCTGACCTCCTTCTAAGACAAAAGAAGAGAGGGTTATTTTTACGTTAATCCAACTGCTCTAAAACAAGCACGTTGCCTCATATTTTCGACCGCGTACGCAATATTACGTCTTTGAACTGCTAAACCTGCGCTACAAAATACCTAGACGAACAAGATTGCCTTCCAACTCCCGAACTAAGGAGGCAACAATGCCGAGGTCATGGTTCGGCTCGTCCGCTTTATCTACGAACGTAGCCGCGTTATATCTTTTCTTGCTTGAACGAGCGAGTCTGAGAACGTGCGCTAATCACAGAACACAACCAAGCAATCACATACCTAATCAACTTGGAAATTTTGGTTTTAGCATCTTAAAAAACAAAGTTTTTAAGAACTACGACTTGCTTTCAGTTTTCAATTCTCGAATCCACTCCTCAATTCTTGATGTGTTTTCAGATGGCATCTTTTACCTTCCATTTTCTGTCCCCCATGCCGAGAAAGGAGTCTCATGAGAACTGTTAACCTCACCGAGACAACCAGGCAAGAAAAAACCTTTGTTGAACAAATAAGCAAACGAGCAAAGGTAAATCTGCATGATTGTTATCAATGCGGGAAATGTTCTGCTGGGTGTCCCATGGCAGAAGCGATGGATTTACCCCCTCAGCAAATCATGCGCTTACTGCAAATGGGAAAAGTCCAACAAGTTCTTGAGGCAGAATCCCCCTGGATTTGCGCCCAATGTAATACCTGCTCTGCGCGCTGTCCGCAAAAAGTAGACACTGCAGCCATAATGCGTGAAGTCCGAAGAGCCTCCCATGAAACAGGACACCACAAGCTTCATGACAGTAATGTATTCGAGACCTTATTTATAAAAGGCATCAAAAGCAAAGGAAAATCCAACGAACAATATTTAGCAGCTCAATACAACGTTGCCTCCGGCCACTTTATACAAGATGCGCTCAATGCTCCTAAGATGTTCCAGAAAAACATGATCGGCATCTCCATGCAGCAAAGTGAAAACCCTGCTGCTATCGCGTCAATTGTTGAAAAGTGCCAACAAGAAACCACCTATAAGTCATTTACAGACTTTGAAGGAGATGAACAGTGATGAACAAAGCATTTTCCTTCTTTCCAGGCTGTTCTTTTCATTCCACAGGAATATCGTACGCAGAATCCACCCGCTACATCGCAGGTTGTTTGAATATTTCACTTTACGAAATAAAAGATTGGAACTGTTGCGGTGCATCAGCAGCACCAACAGTAAACGACGATTTGATGTATTCTCTTTCAACTCGAAATTTAGCTCTAAGTGAAGACCAACATCCGTATTTGCCCGTTATGACTCCTTGCACTGGCTGTTATGCAGCTTTAAAACGTGCAGAAGTAAAAACGAAATCAGATGCGAGCTATCGAACCCGCATCAACAACATTATCGACATGAACTATCGCGGTACGGTTGAGGTAACAAGCCTTCTCGATGCGCTCACGGATCCTGAAATGATCGAGGAAATTACCAAGCATCTTAAGCTTCAACTTGGAGGAATGAAGATAGCCTGTTACTACGGATGTGGTCAGGTTCGCCCTCAAGAAATTACTAATGCACCTAATACAGAAAACCCTCTTTCAATGGAGCAGCTTCTTAATGCTGCTGGAGCTGAATGTGTTGACTGGAATTTCAAAACAGAATGCTGCGGAGCATCCAACCACGTTATTCGCCCCAAGGCAGCACGAAACGCTACCGAACGAATTTTCCATAACGCCCAGATAAACGGAGCCGAATGTATCGTCACCGCGTGTCCGCTTTGTTGGATGAATTTGGATATGCGTGAAGAAAAAATTAATTCTGAGCACAAAACCAACTACCACATGCCTATCTATTTCTTCACTGAACTTATAGCTCTAGCACTTGGTGCAAGCCCCGAACAAGCAGGAATCACTCGTCATTTTGTTCCAGCCGAAGATCTCGCAATGCAAAAACTTGGTCCTCTCATCCCTAAAGAAGAACCAGAAACTGAAGAGGAGAAAAAAGCAAGAAAGATCCGTGAAGCGCTTGCTCGAAAAGCAGCAAAAGAGAAAGAAAAAGCAGAACAAACCACAGTCAAGGAGGTGGACTAAATGAGCAGAATTGGCGTTTTTGTTTGTCAGTGCGGTACAAATATTGGTGGTGTAGTAAACACCCAAGAAGTTGCTGAATATGCCTCCACCCTTCCTAATGTTGTTCATGTAGAAAACAATAAATATACCTGTTCAGACCCCAATCAAAAACAAATTAAAGAAGCTATAGAACAGAACAATCTCGACCGCATTGTCGTAGCAGCTTGTTCTCCCTCTATGCACGAACTGACTTGGCAAAAACTTCTTTCGCAAACCTCAGTGAATCCTTACATGCTCGAAGTGGCGAATATTCGTGAACAATGCTCTTGGGTTCATACCGACAAAGAAGAAGCTACCGCAAAAGCCAAAGACCTTCTTAAAATGGCTGTTGCAAAAGTCGAAAAAGATACTCCACTTCATACCGAGCAGATTCCCATCACCAAACGAGCGCTCATTGTAGGTGGTGGAATTGCAGGAATGCAGGCAGCACTTGATATTGCGGATGCAGGATATCAGGTCACCATCGTTGAACGAAAACCAACAATCGGTGGCAAAATGCCCAAGATTGACAAAACGTTTCCTACGCTTGATTGTGCAGCGTGCATTTGCACTCCCAAAATGTCAGAAGTAGGAAACCATCCCAATATCACCATTAAAGTGTTATCGAATGTAGAAAAGGTAGAAGGGTTTGTTGGTAATTTCCAAGTAACCATACGAGAAAAAGCTAAATACGTCGATCATAACCTGTGCACAGGATGTGGCATGTGCACTACCAAATGTCCCGAAAAAAAGATTCCCAATGAGTTCAACGAAAACATGGGATGTCGAACCGCTATATACAAAACCTTCGAACAGGCAGTGCCTTCTAAGCCCATCATCGATGCCCAACACTGCCGAAAACTCACTCAAGGAAAATGCGGTGTTTGTGCAAAAATCTGCCCCACGGGAGCCATCAATTACCTTGATGAAGATAAAGTTACGACCGAAACCTATGGCGCCGTTATTTTAGCAACCGGGTACGATCTTATTCGTTGGCAAGATATTTACCCAGAATATGGGGGCGGCGCTTATCCTGACGTCATTGACGGTTTGAGTTTTGAACGTCTTGTAAATGCTTCAGGTCCTACCGAAGGTCATATCCTACGTCCTTCAGATGGAAAAGAGCCTAAAAATCTTGTCATCGTCAAATGCGTAGGAAGCAGAGATCCACACAAAGGCAAGGGCTACTGCTCTCGTGCGTGCTGCATGTATGGAGCAAAGCATGCACATCAATTCCTCGATAAAGTACCAGACGGCAATTGCTTCGTGTTCTACATGGACGTACGTACACCGGGTAGAAGATATGATGAGTTCTATATGCAAGCAAAAAACGATGGGGCTCTCTATGTTCGCGGTCGCGTAAGCAAAATCTATCAAGAAGATGATCACCTGGTAGTCATGGGAGCAGATACCCTTTCAGGTGAAAATGTTGTGGTTAATGCCGATATGGTTGTTCTCGAAACGGCAATGGTAGCCTCTCCTGGAGCCAAAGAAACTGCCATGATGTTTGGGGTTCAGTGCGATGAAGACAACTGGATCACTGAGGCACATCCTAAACTGAGGCCTGTCGAAACTGCTTCACGTGGTATTTTTCTAGCGGGTGTTGCTCAGGGTCCAAAAGATATCCCTGATACCGTAGCTCAAGCAGGAGCAGCGGCAGCGAAAGTAATCATAATGTTTGCCCATGATTCGCTCGAGTCAAACCCTCAAGTAAGTCAAGTGGACATTTCTAAATGTAGCGGATGCGGCACTTGTATCAATATCTGTCCTTACGGCGCTTTGAGTTTAGTGGAAAAGAACTTACGAGAAAACTCTGTCAAAGTAACACGCACTGTTTGTGAAGTGAATTCAGCCCTTTGCCAAGGATGCGGTGCCTGTGCTGCAGCTTGTCGCAGCGGTGCCCTTGATTTGCTTGGATACACCGACAATTCAATCATGAAGGAGGTTGACGCTTTATGTCAGTGGTAGATACTTCACCCACCAAACAACAAGCTCCCTTTTCAACCGCTGCCCCTTTAGCATCGGCTCCTTTTAATGATGCCTTTATAAAGAACACTTCTCAGTCGAGTGAATCTTTCAAACCTAAAATCCTTGCCTTCACCTGTAAATGGTGTACTTACGCAGGAGCCGATCTGGCAGGACTTAACCGCATGAAATACCCTGCCGATATACGCTTGTTGCGAGTCCCATGCTCAGGACGCGTGAATCCTCAGTTTGTCCTTGAAGCACTTCAGCGTGGGTGCGATGGAGTAATAGCTTGTGGATGCCACCCAGGAGACTGCCATTATTCAACAGGCAACTATTATGCAAAACGAAGAATGATGATCTATAAGCGCCTTCTCGAATACATCGGGCTTGAACCCGATCGATTCCAAATTCGCTGGATCTCAGGTGCTGAAGCAGGAAAATTCCGTGACGTCATTACTGAATTCTGTAATCGAATAACCGAATTAGGACCCATCGAAAACGACTTCAATTTAAGCGACTCCATTGGTGCAGCGGTTTATGGCTCTCATCTAACAAAACCTGCCTCAGAAGAAAATGAACTACGCAACGATATCCATGAGCAAGCAGAGAGAGGTGAAGCATAGATGGCTACTATCCAAGATAATCTTCGCAAGCGTGCTCGTGCCCTCCTTGAAGACGGCAGTGTTTATGCTGTTGTTGGATGGGAAGCGGGACGCTTTGAGAATCAAACCACTCCCCTTATATGCTTTACCCCTGAAGATACCGACCGCCTTGTTTTCAACGAATACTGCTACAACACCCTGTCGAAATACATGCAAGATTTAAAGGGAAAAGGGAAAGTTGCTTTTGCAGTTCGTGGATGCGATGGACGTGGCATCAATCGCATGATCCAAGATAATCAATTCAAACGAGAAGACGTGTATTTACTAGGTATCCCTTGCCCACGTATGAAAGACTCGCAAACAGGCGAGGTTCTTGATAAGTGTCTTTATTGTAAGCACCTTAATCCACCTGACTACGACGAACTTCTAGCAGAACCCGTCTTTGATCACGCGCTTGAAAGCGGCGAAGAACTTGTTGTTGCAATAGCTTCAATGAGCCGTGAAGAAAGACAGACATTTTTTGACACCATGTTTGAAAACTGTATCCGATGCTATGCCTGTCGGGATGTTTGCCCAGTCTGTACCTGTCGAACCTGCTTTGTCGATGAACGTAATACGGGATGGCTGGGAAAGCAGAACAATCTCAGTGAGAACCGATTTTATGGCATTACTCGTGCATTTCATATCTCTGATAAATGCATTGGATGTGGTGAATGCGAACGAGTCTGTCCCATGGGTTTGCCGCTCATGACACTCAACAGAAAGCTTCATAACGATATGGAATTCTTATTCGGTAAAACGGAGTCTGGAATGACTACTGCCAATGAGGACGCCCTTAATCACTTTAACCGCGACGATATTGAAGAATTCATGTGAGAGGAGGGAATCAATGAAACTCTTACCCAAAGATAACTTTACCGACCTTATAGATGCTCTATCGCAGCAAGCTTTAGTGTATGTACCTAAAGAAGTAACAGGCGTTCTTAAATTTGCTCCCTACTCAACACCTGACCCCCTACGTCTTGATGCCACTAATACCCTCCTTCCGCCTAAAGACATGCTGTTTCCGCAATGTCAAAAGATGTATCACTACGGCATAAATAACAACAATGAGATGTTTATTGATCCGATAATTGAATCATGTGATCAAATTCTCTTTGGAGCACGACCTTGTGATATCAGATCCCTCGAATGCTTAGATGAGGTGTTCTTAACTAAAGGCTTCATTGATGAGTACTACCAGGAAAACGCGACAAACTCTTAACCGTTGCAATTGGGTGTACTCAGCCAGCCAAGACCTGTTTTTGCGAATCAATGGGACTAAATCCCAATGAGGCACCAAGCGCAGATATCATGCTGCATGAAGCGGAAAATGCTTACACCGTTGAAGCGCAAACGCCTAAGGGAGAACACGCGCTCAATGCATGGGAGCCATTTCTCACCGAAGGAGAAGTTGAAACAGCTGAAGTTCATTGCACTCTTAACGTTGACAGCACAAACATTAAAGAAAAACTCGACAAGCTGAGTACAAGCCCAGAATTATGGGATGCCCTCAGCATCAAATGCCTTAACTGCGGTACTTGCACCTATCTGTGCCCCACCTGCTATTGTTTTGATATTTCTCAAGAAAACAAATACAAAGAGGGTGTGCGTTTCCGCTGCTGGGATAGTTGCATGTTTAGCGAATACACTGAAATGGCTGGTGGTCATAACCCAAGACCAACCAAAAAAGACCGCGTTAGAAACCGCTTTATGCACAAACTTAACTACTTTGAAGATCGCTACGGCAAAATGCTCTGTGTTGGGTGCGGAAGATGCGTAGAGAAATGCCCTGTCAACTTAGACATAACAGTTTTGATCGATAGGATTGGAGCGTTGTCGCATGAATAAAATCGAAATCGCACACGACTGCGCCCATGGCGGAGAACCATACATCCCTCTGATTTGTAAGATTATTCAGATAACCGAAGAGACTAAAGACGTAAAAACATTTCGTGTACAAAAACTGGACGGCACAAAACCGTTTGATTCAAAGCCAGGCCAACTTGCTATGCTCTCCCCCATTCCTGAAGGTGAATCAATGTTTTGCATCTCTGGCACAGGAGAAGACTATCTTGAATTCACTGTTAAGCGCGTTGGCCACAATACTGAGGTACTACACTCGATGGAAGTGGGAGACCAAGTAGGTGTTCGTGGACCTTATGGTAATTGGTTTCCTTATGAATCTTGCAAAGGACGTGATCTGCTTTTTATTGGTGGCGGTATTGGTATGCCACCAGTTAGATCATTTCTACTGTACTGCATTAATCACCGCGTAGATTATGGCCATATCGACTTTGTATATTCGGCCAGCAATTATGGCGATCTAGTTTGCAAGCAAGACCTTTTCGAGAACTGGCCCAACGTGCCCGACATGGATCTGCACGTAAGCGTATACCACGGAAGCGACGAATGGGACGGACCCGTTGGTTATACAGCACCGTTCTTGGAAAGCTTAAATTTGCCCGTAACGGAAAACACTGTCGCAGTACTCTGTGGAGGTCCTTCTCTCTACCGGACCTGCAGTGAAGCACTTAAGAATATGGGCTTTGAACCGGGACAGATTGTAACTACTTTAGAAAAACGCATGAAATGTGGCGTGGGAAAATGCGGACGATGCAATATCGGAAGTCATTTTATATGTCTCGAAGGTCCCGTATTTACCAAAGAAGAAATTCTAGAAATGGAAGGATAGCAAAGAGCGAGCATCTATTTCGGGTGCTCGCTTTGTTTTGAATCACACCGTATTTTATGATGGTGTCTTATCTCACCAGAAAAAATGCTCTGGCATTTTTGCCAGAGCATTTTAATGATTTTAGTTACTTGGAAAGTCCAATAATTAAAAGCAGACTATTTCATAAAGACCAGGCTATTTCAAACCTGTAGCTTCCCCATCTATATCCATCGAATCTTGGAGATATTCTTTCATTGGCTCAGGACCTACATCTTCTAACTCTTCGCATTTCGACGTGCCAGCATTCCGTCTTCGGCATACCTTCAATTCGATCAGACACAAACACTGGATTCAAACCGCGATTACGTTGGCGGGTGTAATCATCAAGCGCTTTGAAAGCCCACTTCCCAAGAAGGAAGATCGCAATAAGGTTAACAATTGCCATGAATGCCATCGTGATATCAGCAAAGTTCCATGCAAGAGTAAAGTTATTAAGACAGCCAACCATAATGGCAATAAGACAGGTAAAGCGGAAAACGTTAAGAACCACATTGTTCTTAGTAATAAAGCGAATGTTACCTTCTGCATAAAAATAATTACCAATTAAACTAGAGAAGGCAAAACAGAATATTGCGAATGTCACAACATGAATGCCAAATTCTCCAATTGAAGAATTAATTGCCATTTGGACTAAAGGCATACCATTTAAATCGCCAAAAGTACCACCTGATTGGACAAAGAAAATAAGTACGATGAAAGCAGAACAGGTGCAAACCAACATCGTATCCAAATATACCGATAACGTTTGAACGAGACCTTGTTTGCAAGGATGAGAAACACTTGCCGTTGCTGCAGCATTTGGCGCGGAACCCATACCAGCCTCATTTGAGAACAAACCACGCTTGATGCCCAAAACAATTACTGAACCAGCAAAGCCACCAAAAATTGATTCAAAATCAAAGGCGGATTGGAAAATGTAATAAAACGCATCAGGAAGCAAATACCAATTGGTTACCGTAATAAAGAGCCCCATACCAAGATAAGCAATAGCCATAACGGGAACTAAAACCGAAGAGATAATACTGATACGCTTCGCGCCACCAAAAATAACAAAGCCCGTCATAACACAAAGCACAATACCAAGCGCAACCGCAGTTCCGTTCGTTGCATAATCAGGAATGTAATATTCAAGTGCACTAGCCATGTTGTAGGCCTGCAAGCCATTGAAACCATAGGCATAGCAGATAATAAGCAATACCGCGAAAACGATACCTAGCCAACGCTGACCAAGAGCTTGTTCAATGTAATAGGCAGGACCACCACGAAATTCGCCATTCTTACCGCGAACTTTCCAAATCTGTGCCAAAGTGGATTCCACAAAAGCTGAAGCAGCGCCAAAAAGTGCCATTAACCACATCCAGAAAATTGCACCTGGGCCACCTAAGGCAACTGCAGTAGCAATGCCAGCAATGTTACCAGTACCTACGCGCGAAGCAGTAGATACCATCATCGCCTGAAAAGAAGAAATGGATTTTTTACCAGGAACATGTTTTTTCTCAAACAGCTGAGTAAACATATCCTTGAAATAACGAATCTGCACAAAGCGTGTGCGAACCGTAAAATAGATTGCTACGAAGACCAACAGGAATACCAAGATGTAGGTATACAGGAAGTCATCGAAAGCGCTCGTAACTGAAATTAACCACGTATTAAAATCTGCATTCATAAATTTTACTCCCTCTACAAAACCCAAATATTGTACCAATGTTTCACAAATTCTTGTAGATTTATCAAAATTGTTTTGTAGGTACCCAACATTTGCAATGAATTGTCAAGACATAACATCAAAGACGATATGAGCAAGATATAAAAATTGAAAGCTCCTCCTGCATGCATATTCGTGGATTACGCCACCAAAAAAAGAGCCCGACCAAAGTCGGACTCTAAACGTTTAATATAAAGATCAAACTAAAGAATACTTTTGGTAATTAAATAACCTTATTATACGAGCGATTCTTCAACCTGTTTTTCTTCCTGGGTATTTGCCATACCCTCTTCAGCTTCATCATCTTCAATAAACTTGCCGAAAAGTGGTTCGCCATTTTGGCTTAACTCAACCATACCAGTCAGAATATCGACATACTGATAGGACTGACGAGCGGATGCACCACGCTTACGCTGTACTTCCATAATGAAAAGCTGAGGGTGAACTTGCATTAATACCCCTTCACTTTCAACAATTTTTGAGCGACCCATGTTGGCACGAACACGAAGTTTTTGCCCAACAAAATCGCTCAAGGTATCATGAATGTTGGTAATAATTTGTGCTTGCTTAGCTAAATCCATAAGTGATAATTCTCCGATTTTGGGTACACTAAAACTTGTTTATAATAACACATATTTAAATCAATCGAAATAGGACAAAAAGGAGCCTTCTATGGCAGACGTGTTAGAAAAAGAACAAAAACTGCTCCAAACCTTGATGATGGAAATGATCGCGTTTGATACAGGAGATCCAAATAGAATAAATCATTTCATTAAAGTTCACAGTCTTGCACGAACTATCGCCATAGCAGAAAACGCCAACACGAAAGCTCAAATTATCATCGAAGCATCTGCTCTCGTTCACGACATCGGAATTTTACCTGCAGAACGCAAGTACGGTCATTGTGATGAAAAGCTTCAAGAACAAGAGGGTGGAAAATATGCTCGTACTCTCATGAAAGAAGTAGGATTCTCCGACGACACCATTGAACGAGTAGTATGGCTGGTTGAACATCATCACTCTTATGACGATATCAAGACTTTTGATCATCAAGTATTAGTTGAAGCTGACTGCCTCGTAAACCTCTACGAAGATAAAATAGACGAAAACGGCGTCCGAAAAACTCTCAAAGAAGTCTTTAAAACTGAAACAGGAATCGAACTGATCTATACCATGTTTGGACTTTAATATAACTATAGCAACAAAGGAATCAGTAGAACTTCATTTGAAAGAAAGGCTTATCTTATTCGTAATAAGATAAGCCATTTTGTTGATAAGTTTTTTATTGATGAGCTTTTTTCGAATGCATAGATACAAATATCGTTGCAAAACTTACGCTTATTTCATCAAATTATTTTTCACTATTCTAAATACGCGCCTGTTTGCCTACTCCATAAATGAGCATATTCTCCCCCGTCTTCAATAAGCTGAGCATGGGGACCATCTTCTACAATCTTACCCTGAGAAAGAACTACGATTCGATCAAGACTCGCAACCGTCGATAGTCGATGAGCAACCACAATTGAAGTTCTACCATGCATAAGCTTTTCTAGAGCATCTTGAACAAGGTGTTCACTTTCGGAATCGAGCGCACTGGTTGCTTCATCCAGCACCAATACGGGACAATCAGCCAGCATAGCTCGCGCGATAGCCACACGCTGACGCTGACCACCCGAAAGCTTCACACCACGTTCTCCCGTGATGGTATCAAATCCTTGAGGAAGCTTTTCGATAAATTCGAGTGCATTAGCCTGACGCGCTGCTTCGCGAATTTCTTCCATCGTTGCATCTGGCTTACCATACGCAATGTTTTCGGCAATACTGCGATGAAAAAGCAACGCTTCTTGGGGAACATAGGCAATCTGTCGGCGCAATGATTGCTGCGTTGTGTCAGCAACATTTTGCCCGTCAATAAGGATTTGCCCTTCTTGAATATCGGACAAGCGCAGTAACAACTTGGTTAAGGTAGTTTTACCTGCACCGCTCATTCCTACTAAGCCAACTCTCTGGCCTTCAGGAATATGAAGATTGAAGTCCTTAAATACCTGAGTGGTCGTATTTCCATCAGTGTATGAAACCCAATATCTTTAAAATCAATCCTGCCATTGGTAACCACCATTGGCTTAGCGTCGGGCTTATCATCTACCAACCGTGGTTCATCTAGGATGATAGTCATACCACTTGCATCACCAAACGCACGGTTGAAGCGCTGCAAGCCATTGTTGATGAAATTAAACTGATTAGTAATGGTGTAGGTATACGTAAACATAACCACCAACGTACCTGGCGTAATACCATACCACGCATTACCGCCCGCAATAAACACCGTTACCACAGCCATAATCACAACCGTTATGCAAGCAGTAATGATGCCGCGCAAAAGTGAAGCCCACATACGCTTCGAATCACGCGCAACCACTTCTCTGTTCGCCTGATCAAACAAGCCCCGTTCGTAATCTTCGCGACCATAAGTTTTCACCGACAAAATATTTGCGACCGAATCCGAAAGCTCTCCTGAAAGCTGATTTTGGGCACTTGCTGCTTTTTCATTTCAGATGAAGAATACGCTTATACATGTAATACGAAACACAGGCATAAATAGCCAATAGAATCATAAGAATGACCACGTAGGCAGGAACACGAGGTGCCAAGATGCTACAGGTGAAAATTACCGACAAACAACAGGCAGAAAAGGAAAGGTAATGGTTTCGATTATCTGCTGATAGGCACTCATAAACTTAGAAGTTTGACTTACTAAGGTGCCACCAAAACGATTCGAATGAAAAGACATAGACTGATTACAAAGCGCATCAAATGACATCGTAGCAAGGTCATATGCCGCTGCAATCTCAAGTTTATACATGGTGTAATCTTGTAACTTGCTTGCAGCCTGTCCGAAAACATTAATTGCAATAAGCGCAATAATATACGGCGCAAAAACTTCAAATACCTTATCAGCAGGAACCGGATCAGCGCTTACTCGATCTACCACCAAGCTCATCACATAAGGATTACCGTATGTCAGTAACGCAACAAAAGCAAACGTTGCCGCCATCAAGCCGAAGAAATACCCTTTATGACGTTTTGTAACGAGCCAATAATAATGAAGAGTGCGTCTCGTTGTAGAAGGAACTCTCGATTCAGAAACCATTACAATACCTTTTCGAATGCTATGCGAATATTCCCATCCTCAACTCCCCCAACAAGCCTAATAAAGCCACACTCTAAAAAAACCAGCTTTACTAAGCGAGCGCATCATGGGTTTATTGTCAGGATGAGTATCTATTCGAACTGAAGTAATACCAAAAGACCGGGTCAAATCAAAGGCAAAATCAAACATTCTGCCTACAACTCCTTGACCTTTATAGTTTTCAGCAACACAAACTCGATGAAGCGAAGCATAAGACCCATCTTCGATACTATCGCCAGTCAACCATGCTCCATCGATTTGCTTATAGGAAGGATCCTGAGAAGTGAAAAATGAAAAAGCTCCCATGACCGCATCCGTTGATTCATCGAGTGCGATATAAGCACGTCCTTGCTTGAGATCTTCTTCCCATACTTCCCTTGAAGGATAGCCCTTTTGCCACTGATCAATTTCCATACGCTTTAATTGGGCCTTTGCCTCGTTGGTTATATTCATTATTGCGTCTAAATGCTTTTGAGTTGCTCGTTGAAAACGCATTGGCGCCTCTTTCAGTTATCCATCAGATAAGTGATAGTGAGATAAAACTTATCGCAAAAAATAAATCTTAAACTCATCAAAACTTCCTTCAAAGTTTAACCCTATCCCTTTAATCTAAATGGCTACATTCACGTAATTAAAAGGACAAAAATGCCCCGAAAAATACTTTTCAGGGCATTAGATTGAGATTGCTATAATCCTACGCTTTAGCTTAAGAAGTCGTCCAGGATTTCCGCTTCAGCTTCTTCTTCAGTTAATCCTAATGTCATAAGCTTTGTAATTTGATCCCCCGCGATTTTCCCAATCGCAGCTTCATGAACAAGCTGCGCATCCTCGTGAGCTGCTTCGATACCCGGGATCGCCTTAACAACCGCATTTCCCATAATAATTGCGTCGCATTGCACATGGCCATGACATGCTGCCTCGCCCGAAACAAGAGGGTTGAATATTTGGACTGAATTATCCTGTGCAACACTACGAGAAATTACCTGAACATTTGAGTTGTCTCCCACAAGACGAATATTCATGTTTGAGGTGGCTTTTTGATCACCATCAGTAAGAAGCTTCTCGGTCAGAATTAATTTGGCACCCGCACCTAATTCGGCATCGGTATCGCGAACCGTAGAAGTTACACCACGAATTTGCACCATTTCCATTTCACAGAAAGAGTTTTCGTCCTGAAAAACCTTAGTTACAGGATTCAAGATTCGTGCACCATCACCCGAACCTTCGCCGTAGTGATTTTCAACATACTTAACCCGCGAATTTTTACCAATATGGAACGTATGAATGCCATCATGCTCTGAAGCTTTATGACTATCATTATGAATACCACATCCTGCAATGATAGTTACATCGCAGTTTTTTCCAATATGAAAGGTGTTATACACAACGTCTTTTAATCCTGCTTTTGAAACAATAACAGGAATATAGACGCGCTCGCCTTTGGTACCGTCCTTGATAAGAATATCAATGCCGGGATTGTCTGTTTTGGTAGCAATTTCAATATTGGCTGAATTGTGACGCGTAAGAAGTTCACCATCTTTACGAATGTTGTAAGCACCCTCGGGAATGCCATGAACATTCGTTAGAGTCTTAAGCAAATCAGCATCTATAGGGGAAAGATCTACTGCCATTTTGATCTCCTAACAGGTAACAGGAATTTCGGTAAGATGAATCTCGGGTGGTTCCGTGAAAGAACAATAGCTATTGTTCTTTTGGGAAAAGCCCAGTTTAGGCATGATTTCATCAACGGGACCACGAGCTTCAATCTTGCCATCGCGCAAACAAATTATTTCATCTGCAAGCGAAATAATGCGCTCCTGATGCGAAATGATAATGATGGAATGACCATTGCCTTGCTTATAGATATCTTCAAAGGTTTGCGTCAACCGATCAAAACTCCATAGGTCAATGCCCGCCTCTGGTTCATCGTAAATAGCAAGCTTTGGATCAGACGCTAGTATAGTGGCAATTTCAATACGCTTTAATTCACCACCGGAAAGATTTTTATCAACCTCACGGGTAAGATAATTCGCTGAGCAAAGCCCCACTTTACCCAAATACTCATTACAGGCAAGCATGGGAAGGCGTTTTCCTGCAGCAATTTCCAACAACTTTTTAACTTTCATTCCCTTGAATCGGGAAGGCTGCTGGAAACCATAACCAATACCAAGCTTAGCTCGATCAGTGATAGACATATGAGTTATATCGGTTCCATCAAAAAGAATCTGACCTGAAGTTGGTTGTTCGATTCCCATAATAATCTTGGCTAATGTTGACTTTCCGCCACCATTTGGACCAGTGATTACTACAAACTTATTTTCATCTACAGTCAGTGAAATATCATCAATGATGCGCTTAGTTTTTGAAGAACCTTCTTCGACTGGCACGTCGAAAACAATGTTCTTTAGTTCTAACATGCGTGCTCCTTTTCTAAATGACACCGCAATAATAGCATTTTACTAATACAAGAAAAGTATTAATAAGTTAACGGTTTGTTTTCCGATAGGAATTGTACGTCTACGTCAGGAGCATATGCTCAAAAAGTGCTCATTATTCTTTTATCCGCATTTCTTACCCGCTAAACAAACAAGAAAATAAGAAATACTCGAGAGCTTTATACTTAACTTCTGGTCTTTGTTACTTGTTTGTAATAACTTAACATTGGCACTTGAGATCTAACAATATCTCAATAATTACAAAGTACCGATAAGGAAGGCACTCAATGGGCGGATTCTTTGGTGCGGCATCCAAGCGTGATGTTGTCATAGATGTATATTTTGGTGTTGACTATCATTCCCACCTTGGCACACGCCGTGCAGGCATGATTATTCATGATATCGAAGATGGATTTCAACGCGAAATTCATTCAATCGAAAACACGCCATTCCGTACAAAATTTGAAGACGATCTTGATAGTTTCCATGGCACGAGCGGCATAGGATGCATCAGCGACACCGATCCACAGCCCTTGCTGGTACGCTCGCATTTGGGCACTTTCGCTATTACAACCGTTTGCGCTATCAACAACGCTGATGATTTAGTGGATCGATTTTTGTCCGTTGGCGGGCGCCAATTCATGTCAATGAGCTCGGGAGCGGTAAATTCAACCGAACTTGTTGCAGCACTAATCAATCAGAAGGATGACTTTGTATCAGGCATTCAATTTGCTCAAGAAGTTATTGATGGATCACTTACGCTTTTGATCATGAAAGATGACGGATCAATCATTGCTGCACGAGACAAGGTGGGTCGCCTTCCTGTTCTCATCGGAAAAGATGCTGATGGTCATTGCATTTCGTTCGAATCGTTCGCTTATCACAAACTGGGTTATGACGATGAATACGAACTAGGCCCTGGTGAAATTGTTCGCATCGATGCCGATGGCTACGAAACACTTGCCGAAGCGGGCGAAGAAATGAAAATCTGCGCCTTCTTGTGGGTATATTACGGTTATCCTAACTCCAACTACGAAGGCGTAAACGTCGAAGTAATGCGCTACAACAATGGTGCCATTATGGCTCGTGACGAAGCTGCGCGTGGTGTGTTGCCTGACGTGGATTATGTAGGCGGCATTCCTGATTCAGGCACTCCTCATGCAATTGGCTATGCAACTCAAAGTGGAAAACAATTCGCACGCCCCTTCATTAAATATACTCCCACCTGGGCACGCTCTTTTATGCCTAGCAACCAGGAAGTACGCAACCATGTTGCAAAGATGAAGCAAATACATATACCTGAATTAATAAAGGATAAGAAGCTTCTCTTTGTTGATGACTCCATTGTTCGCGGCACTCAGCTTCGCGAAACAGTTGAATTCTTATATGAAGCAGGTGCAAAAGAGGTACACATGCGCTCTGCCTGTCCTCCTATTATGTTTAGCTGCAAATTCCTCACCTTCTCTCGAGGCAAGTCAGATATGGATTTAATTGCCCGTCGTGTTGTACGTGAACTTGAAGGCGAAGAAGGCGATAAGTATTTAGAAGAATACGCTGATGCTCATACCGAACGTGGTAAATGTTTACTGAAGTCTATCTGTGAAAAGATGGGCTTTGACTCACTGGAATTCCAGTCACTTCCCGGTATGCTTGAAGCTATTGGCATTGATCCAACTAAAGTTTGCACCTACTGTTGGGACGGCAAAGAATAAAGCACCTCTTGAATTCATTTTTGTCACGTTGGCCTCTTGCTATGGGTTAGTCGCCCTTTGCAAGAGGCTTTTTCATATACTATGCAAGCAACACTATGAACACTATTGTTGCTTTACTCAAAAACTCATTGCTTCATCAAATGATGTCTCATTCAATAGAACATCCTTGAATGGGACATCATTAAGTAGATCATCCTTGAATGGAAGATATTAAATAGAGCATCATGACTACAAGGATTCTCGTAGCTGCAAATAAGCCTTGCCCAACGCAATAAATTGATCTTGCTCCAAAGATTCCCCACGCGCATTTGCAGGAATACCTGCCTGTAGCAGCAAATCACCAATATGAGGAACAATATCCTCCGGCAAGATAGCCACAGATGAATTCTGATCGAAGCTACCCGTTATACTTTGAGGATTACTAAAGTAAGTCTTCATTGAATTCGCTATGGTTTTACGGCGCGTTGCAAACGCAGCATCCGCCATAACCATAGTAGCCCTACGTAAATCATCTGGTAGCACATCGTGTTTTCTATCGAGACGAATCACTGCACTTTTAACCCGTGGAGGCGGAAAGAAATTACCCTCCGACACCGAAAAACGCCCCGCAAACGCTGCCCACAAGCCAAGTTTTACCGTGTAAGCGCCATAGTTTTTCGTCCCTGGTTTTGCACACATCCTGTCTGCAACTTCCGCTTGAACCATGATGGTTTGACTCTCTATAGATTGAAAACGCTCAAAATAATCCAAAACAATAGTTGCCGCAACGGCATACGGTAAATTTGAAACAAGCTTATTGGGAGCAAAAGATAAATCTTCAGGCGCAACTTCTAGAGCATCGCCACTAATAAGAGTAAATGAATCTTGCCATGGCTTGCAGGTTTGCGCCAATACCTGAGGTAGATCAGTGTCACGTTCGATAGCGATTAACTTCCCTGCACGTTGCAAGAGAGCTACCGAAAGCGTCCCTATGCCAGGACCCACTTCAATAACCTTATCTTCTTGAGTAAGTTCAGCTAAATCGCAAATGCGTTGAACGATCCCATCATTGATGAGAAAGTGTTGTCCAAGTGCTTTTTTAGTCATAAGACCATGCTGTTCTAAAACAGAGCGCGTTTGAGACACAGAAGCTAAAAACGAAAGCTTAGACATCACTCCCCCTTATCCCTTACATGAAAATACTTCTTCGAATTGAAGATGTTCAGACTTAAGACGGGTAATACCAATAAGTTTTACTACTGATTCAACTTTAAAACCAACTATGGCAAAGGATGAACGTACGGTAGCAAGAACTCCCTCATAACCATGAGGATCTCCCCCATCCCCTAAGATATAAAGAGAAAGGGGGCGTTTAGACGGCAATTCGCCCGCTTCTCGTTGCCTGGTATATCGCCAATATACTTGCTGAAAACGGTCAAGCACTGCTTTAAGTTGCGAAGGGACTCCCGCAAAATAGGTAGGAGTTACCAAAACAACGCGATCTGCCTCTTCCAGTAAATCAAGTAATTCCGCCATTTCGTCTTCAATGATGCATTCATCTGTAGTGTTGCAAAACTCACAACCATTGCATCCTTCAACGGGATGGCGAGCCACCTCAAACACTTCAAGTTCAATATCAGGCAGTTTGTTTTCTATGAGCAAAGTTAGCATACGAATCACTTTGGCACTTTGTCCATTGATTCGTGGCGAACCATTGAGTATGAGCCATTTTGCCATTACTATTATCCTTTGCAACCGTAAATCTATTGAGATAATTGCCACGCAGTAGGCTTACGGTCTAAAAGCTCTAGCGCGTTTTGGTAGAGCTGATTCAGTAATGCCTTCTGCGAAAGACTATCTTCAGCTCCACGAACTTCCAACATTTGAGCCGCCGTAAAAATAGTATGCTCTGGGCCGCATTCCATACCTCGCATAGGCTCTGGAGTCATATAAGGACTATCGGTTTCAGTGAGAAGATGATCACAGGCAACAAGTTGCGCACTCTGTCTTACCTCATCTGCTTTCTTAAAAGTAAGGGGTCCTCCATAGGCAATATAACAACCCGTTTCAGCCCACGGCTTCATCGCTTCAGCATCTAAATTAAAACAATGCAATAAAACTCCCGCTTCTGGAAAGCCTTCTTCCTGCAGGATAGCAAACCCATCATCGTGAGCTTCTCGCATATGCAAAATAAGAGGAACTCCTGCCTCTTTCGCAAGACGAATTTGTTTTCGGAGCACCTCCTGTTGCACCTCACGGGGAGAAAGATCGTAATGATAATCAAGACCAACTTCCCCTAAAGCGCAGGTACGCGGATCATGCAAATAGGTAATCAAAGACTCCTCTACCGTTTCTCCAAAATGTTTTGCATTGTGGGGATGACACCCGATAGCAATACGAACATGAGGAATCCGATCAATAAAAGCACTGAGCCCCGCAGAACAAAGCAAAGATTTAGCTTGTTCCTGCCAAGTAGCTAACTGCGAATAGGTACGGTCTGGATCTTCGACAGGATCGGTCATAGCGCACACAAATTTAACCCCATACAAGGCACACCGCGCTAACCGTGCTGCGGGATTTTGCAACATCTGGAGATGGGCATGGGTATCGGCAACTGGCGCAGGAAACGTATACGAGTCAGCGTTCCATAAAGTAGGCACGTCAACTGCTCTAAATTTTCCCTTTTTCGTCGTTGCAAAAACACAGGAGAAAAATTCCCCTGACAAGGAGCATCACTTGGCATGACTTCGCGATTATCTTCGTCGCTTGATGCTACCTCGCGATTCTCTTCGTCGCTTAATGCTACCTCGCGATTCTCTTCGTCGCTTGATGCAACTTCATGATTCTCTTTGTCGCTTGGCATTACTTCGCGATCCCCTTCATACGAATTCGATGGTTCAGACTCATTTCAAAGGTAGCGCTATTTCGCAGAGGCAAAAGACCCCTGCGAAATGTTAAGGCGCGTACAAGAAATCAAACAGTAGCTTTAATCAAGCGACAAATCGATTGAATCTACATCCAAACGGGGGATACAGAGGATCGCCTACCGTTACCGAAGAACCCGCTTTAAGCTGACCCCCATACACTGGCAGATTTCGATATCTTCCATTTCAGAAATATCACCCAAGCCAAGACGCTTATATACCTCAGCAGAAGTGTTGGGCATAAAAGGTGCCATATAAAGAGCGATGATACGAATAGCTTCAAGCGCATTGTAAATAACCGCAGCAAGTTCATCTGCTGTTTCTTCACTTTTAGCTAAATTCCAAGGCGCAGAATCTTCCACATACAAATTCACACGACCTGCAAGCTTCTGAACAGCTGCTGCTGCACCAGTAAAATCAACATCGGTCATGCAGGCATCGTATTCTTTGTAAAGCGTATCGGCAATTTCTCGAAGAGGATTATTTTCTGCACCTGCAGGAGCAGCAGGAACTGAACCTGAAAAATATTTCTTTGTCATGTTGAAGACACGACTGCACAAATTGCCCCACGTATTAGCAAGATCCGCATTGTATACCTGAACCATACGCTCAAGCGAGATTGATCCATCATGACCAAATTGAACGTCAGACAAGAAATAGTAACGGTAAGCATCAACACCAAATACTTTTACTAAATCCTCTGGTTTAACGCCATTACCCTTAGATTTAGACATTTTCTCACCCTTGACCAATAAGAAACCATGGCCAAATACCGTGTGAGTAATAGGCATACCAGCAGCCATAAGCATCGCAGGCCAAATTACGCAATGGAAACGTGTAATATCCTTACCTACAAAGTGATATTGCATAGGCCAACGGGCTTCGAATTCACCTTCGCGCTTGTCATCACCATATCCAATGCCTGTCAGATACGCGAGCAAGGCATCTGCCCAAACATAGGCAACATGCCCCTCGTCGAAAGGCAGTGGAACACCCCAGTCAAACGTAGAACGAGAAATGGAGAGGTCCTTCAATCCGCTCTTTACAAAAGAAACGACCTCATTGCGACGCGTTTCTGGACGAATAAAATCAGGGTTTTCCTCGTAAAACTTCAGCAAAGGTTCCTGGAAATCCGAAAGCTTAAAGAACCAATTTTCTTCACCGCTTGCCTTCTGTACTGGACGCTTGCAATCTGGGCAAACAAATTCACCGTCGTCATTAGTTAACAGGTCGCTTTCATTGTAATAAGTCTCTTCGTGAACGCAGTACCATCCCTCATAAGAGCCCTTATAGCAATAACCCTTATCGTAGAGTTTCTGCCAAAAATCCTGAACCGTATGAGCATGCCTTGGCTCAGTAGTGCGAACGAAATCGGTATAGGTAATATTGAGCAAATCCCAAACATCACGAAAAGCTGGCTCCATAGAATCGCACCAATCCTGAGGAGTCATACCCTTAGAAGCTGCGGTATCTGCAACTTTTTGACCATGTTCATCCATACCTGTAACGAAAGCAACGTCATAACCATTCATGCGCTGATAACGGGCAACCGCATCTGCTGCGATGGTGGTATAGGCAGTACCCAAATGAGGGGCAGCATTAACATAGTAAATTGGGGTCGTGATTGAGTACGTTCCTTTGCTCATATTCAAACTCTCTTTCTAGGTGTCTTACGACCAATGATGCCGCGACAACTTTCGTGGCAACAAAAGCAAATGGTACTTTTGTTCACCAGATGAATAATGGGTTGTACTTCTTAACTCATAAGCACAACCCATGCATTTTACCACGCAAACAAGTTCACCAAAAACTACTTCTTTACCTTCATACAACGCATTGCATTTAAAATCGCCAACACAGCAACCCCAACATCAGCAAACACTGCTAGCCACATAGTTGCTATACCAACTGCTGCAAGAATAAGCACCGCAAATTTAATACCTAGCGCAAAGATAATGTTTTGCCACACTATTCGCATCGTCTTGCGGGAAATATGAATTGCACGAGAGATATTGCGCGGATCATCATCCATTAAAACGACATCTGCCGCTTCAATTGCCGCATCAGATCCCATGGCGCCCATAGCAATACCAATATCTGCACGGGTAAGAACTGGAGCATCATTAATACCATCACCCACAAAAGCAAGTTTTTCCTTTTTGCCCTCACGCGCTAAAAGTTTTTCAACTTCTGAAACTTTCTCTTGAGGGAGAAGTTGTGCATGTACCTCATCGATTCCTAAATCACGTGCAACCGCTTGCGCAACTTCAGCCCTATCACCAGTAAGCATAACGGTCTTAGTAACGCCTGCGTCATGGAGCATGGATATAGCTTGCTTGGCTTCAGGTTTGACCACATCAGCAATAACAATATGACCTACATATTCACCATCAAGCGCCACATGTAATATTGTCCCTACCATCGTGCAATCATGGTAAGCAACACGTGCTTCTGCCATCAATTTATCATTACCAATGAGCACCACATGGTTGTCCACGAGGGCACGAACTCCATGACCTCCCTTTTCAACAACCTCTTCAATGCGCGTTGAATCAATTTCGCCGCTATAAGCTTCTTTAATGGAAAGAGCAATGGGATGATTCGAATAAGCTTCTGCATGAGCAGCAAGAGAAAGAAGATACTCAGGATCAAGTTCGTCGCTTTGTATTGACTCATTTTTAAGCTGCTTTTCAGGATGGATTGCAACCACCTTAAAAGCTCCCTTAGTGAGCGTACCTGTTTTATCAAAAACAACCGTATCAGCCTTAGCTAAAGCTTCTAAGTAGTTGCCCCCTTTAACCAGAATACCCAAACGCGATGCGCCACCAATTCCGCCAAAGAAAGACAAGGGCACAGAAATAACCAGAGCACAGGGACATGAAACTACCAAGAAAGTCAGACCGCGTTCAACCCAATCAGCCCAAGCAAAGCCAAACAGCAAGGGAGGCAACAACGCGATAACTAATGCTCCAATCGTCACAACTGGCGTATAGTAACGTGCAAACCGCGTAATGAAGTTTTCGGTATGTGCCTTCTTTTCACTGGCTTCCTCAACCAATTCAAGAATGCGAGAAACGGTAGATTCTTCAAAAGGTTTTGTGGCACGAATAGTAAGAACACCACTCATGTTGATACAGCCAGAAATTACTTCCTCCCCCGTTTCAACATGACGCGGAACAGATTCACCAGTTAAAGCCGATGTATCAAGTTGCGAAGCTCCCTCTACAATTACTCCATCTAACGCTATACGATCACCGGGCTTAACAACAAATTCATCACCGGGAGAAAGTTCATAAGGGTCAACCTTTACCAGCTCACCATTTTTCATAACGTAAGCAAAATCGGGAGCAATATCCATCATCTCGGCAATTGAGGCACGAGACTTATCCACCGCATAATCTTGAAAGAGCTCTCCTACTTGATAGAAAAGCATTACGGCAGCACCCTCTGCCATATGGGGGTCTGACCCTGGGAAAAGGACCAAAGCAAAAGCGCCAATGGTGGCAATACTCATTAAGAAATTTTCGTCAAATATCTGACCATTACCAATGTTTCGAAGAGCTTTATATAAAACGTCATAACCGGCAAGCAGATACGGAATAAGAAATAAACCAAACTCTAAATACAGAGCATTGATATCCCCACCAACAAGCTGAGCAACGGGGAAGAACTCCGAAAATACAAACACGCAAGCAAAAATAGCAAGTGCCACAATGATGCGAATACGTTTTTTACTTTGATGCGAACTCATGATTAATCCTTGTAAATAACGTTATAACCTAGCGTAACTTGCTGTGAATTTACCTGAGAATGGTCATGTCGGGCTCGATCTTCTTGCAGACCTGAACTGCTTGTTCAACAATAGCGTCCATGTTTGCTTCATCTGCCTCAATAACCAACTTCTGAGTCATAAAACGCATTGAAGCGTTTTGCACTCCTTCGATCTTCTTAATAGCATCTTCCATTTTGGCGGCATAATTTGCGCAATCCAGGTTTTCAAGCTTATACACTTTACGCATGGTAGTTCTCCTTATTTGAAACGAAGTTGGTAAATCAATAGGGCTCGTTCTATTCACAAATATGAGTCATACCTTGATCGAGAATAGAATGTACGTGATCGTCAGAAAGCGAATACACAACGTTTTTGCCTTCTCGTTTTGCGCGTACTAACCGAGATTGTTTAAGTGTTCTTAGCTGATGGGATACGGCGCTTTGAGTAGCACCGATCGCCTCAGCAAGATCGGCAACACAAAGATCTTGCTCCATTAAGGCATAGAGAATTTTTACTCTCGTAGTATCGCCAAAGGTTTTAAAAAAATCCGCTAAATCGTAAAGCAGCTCTTCGTCAGGCATAAACGTCATCTCTGAATCTGACTTATTCTGAACTTCTTCACTCATGTCTTAACCTTTCAACATATGAGCAACTGTTCATTAGTATAAAGCAAAAAGAGACAGATTCAATAGATATATGAATAATTGTTCATATATTTTTTTAAATTGGTTAAGCGGTTAGATCTGCCTCTCCTACCGGTAAAACGGCTTTTAGGGCATCAAGGCTTGTTTCGATTTGACATCCAATCTTTCCGCCAGAGAAAAAAATAGTTTCGTAGAGTGCAGCTGATTCATCAATAGTAGTTACAAACCGCTTTTTCATTCCAAGCGGCGAACAACCTCCATGCACGTACCCCGTCAAACCAAGAAGCTCTTTTGATTTAACCATTGAAATGGCTTTTTCACCCACAACTGTAGCAGCTTTTTTCAGATCAAGTTCCAACGCAACAGGAATCATAAAAACATAATGATCGCCGCTCTTGCCTACGGTCACCAAAGTTTTAAACACACAGTCAGGGTCTTCTTTTAGCAGATGGGCTACCTCGACACCTGAGAGCGCTTCGGGGCATTCAAACCAGTGAGCTTGATACGGTTGCCCTGAGGTATCAAGCTCACGCATTGCATTTGTTTTCTTTTCTGCATGTTTGTCTGCATGTTTCGCCATACTATTTGCCTACTCCCACGTCTGGAGAAACCGTCATATTATGAAAACGTTCCTGAAGCCATTCATCAGGGAATACTTCATCTAAAGCATGATCGATAGGTGAAGCAGCAGGAATTCCTTCCGAGCGTTGACCCTCTCGATGAAGAGCAAGCACCGTGACCACGGCATTTACAAACATGAACACAATAAGTATCCACGTTATTGTCTTGTAAACCTTATGATGCGGATGGGGAAAGCGAAACTGAATACGTTTTATTATGGGCAGAACCATACGAACCCAAAAAAGCCCCAGAGTTCCCCACATCACTCCAAAGAAGAAATTCGTTCTCCCTGCAATGGAACCAAATGTACCCGTATAATCCCAAGCGATTGCGTTCCAAAAGTATTCCATCATCCAACTTGCGCCAAACTCCAAACAGGAGCCCAAAACCATAGCAACAAGAAAAATAATAAGGTCATGTGTGTAATAAAACCTATTCAGAAACAAGGTAAGAACTACGGCCCCTACCCCATAAATAGGAGAAAACGGACCCCACACAAAACCTGCTCGGCTTTCCCATCCGCCATATACCACCAAATGAAAAATATCTTCTAGAAACAATCCCAGAATGGATGCCGAGAAAAAAATCCAGAACAACGTGAAAAACGACAGATGCAAATAACGTGGAGCTAACTGCGCACGAAAAGACCGAATCAGTTTGGTGTCAATTATGTAATCTCGAAAGGAAACCATAGTGGATTACTATATCAGAAGAATAGAAAAGCTTTCACTTTACACGAACAGTGAGGGCTCCAAACAATAGCATGCCTCAAACGGGACAGCTCATAATGCGACATCATTTTTGGATCTTTTATTCCACTAAACTAACCCCTTAGAACTACGCGCGAAATAGCTCGAAGTGAGTTAGACTTAGCACATTAAAAATTAACAACTTATTTCTTATCATTCGAAAGGTAACACTTTCCTCGCAAGAAAGGATGGCACTTTATGCGCCTTCTTGAAGAACGTATCCAAAAAGATGGAAACGTAAAAAGCAAAGATGTACTAAAGGTTGACGCCTTTCTTAATCATCAAATGGATGTTCAACTTTTTAACGAAATGGCGCAAGAATGGAAACGCCTTTTTTCAGGAAAGCCCATCAATAAAATTCTTACGATCGAAGCATCAGGCATTGGTATTGCCGCAATTGCAGGATCTGTCTTTGATGTACCTGTTGTTTTTGCCAAAAAAGCCCAGAGCATCAATTTAGACGGTACGCTCTATGCAACCCGTGTTGAATCGTTTACTCATGGCAAGGTTTTTGATGTCATTGTTTCAAAAAAATTCGTAGGTCCTGGCGATCATCTGCTTCTTATAGATGATTTTATGGCTAATGGTTGCGCAATGACTGGCCTCATTGAAATATGCGAAGACGCAGGTGCTACCATCGAAGGAATTGGTATCGCGATAGAAAAAGGATTCCAAGGCGGCGGACAGCGCCTTCGCGATAAGGGATATCACGTTGAATCACTAGCAATTATTGATTCCATGGATCCAGAAACGGGCGTGATTTCCTTCCGATGATGCACAAAAAAGCCGAATTTAGCGCACCTACCTATCCCGAACGTGACATAGCTGCACAGCTCGCAAATTTTGATGGCAAGATTTCTATTGCGCGTGCTTTCCCTTACGGAATACAGCATGTACTTGCTATGTTCGTTGCAAACTTGGCGCCGATTGCCATTATTGCAGCGGCTGCAGGATTTGACGACGTTACTACTTCCATCCTTATCCAAAACGCAATGATTATTGCTGGCATTGGAACTTTTATCCAGCTCTTCCCACTTTGGCGCGTAGGCGCACGCATGCCAATTGTTATGGGTGTGAGCTTTACCTTTGTCACCGTGCTCTGTGGCATTGCGGCTCAATACGGATATGGTGCTGTAGTAGGAGCTGTAATTGTTGGCGGTATTTTCGAAGGGGTATTGGGTCTTTTTGCTAAATATTGGAGAAAGTTTATTACCCCTATTGTATCGGCAGTAGTAGTAACCTCTATTGGTTTTTCTCTTCTTTCCGTAGGCGCAGATCATTGGCGGTGGTAGCGGAGCGCCCGATTTCGGATCCCCTGAAAACCTTATTCTAGGTTTCGTTTCCTTGGTTGCCTGCCTACTATTCCAAGCACTCGCCAAGGGAAGTGTAAAACAACTTTCCGTGCTGTTTGGCCTCGTAATTGGCTATATACTTGCAATTTTATGGGCAAGGTAGATTTTAGTGTGTTTCAGAACCTTGCCGTATTTTCGCTTCCTACCGTGATGCCTTTTACTCCGGAATTTCAGCCCGGCGCCATTATTGCGGTATGCCTTCTTTATCTTGTAAGTGCCGCTGAAACTCTTGGCGATACAGCAGCCCTTTCAAGCATTGGCTTCAAGCGCTACCCCACCGAACGTGAATTTTCCGGAGCTGTCGCAGCTGACGGTTTCGTAAGTTCACTCGCAGGTGTTTTTGGATGTTCTCCCCTTACAAGTTTTGCCCAAAACATCGGTTTGATCGCTATGACTAAAGTTGTTAATCGCCGAGCAATTGCCTGCGGTGCAGCTATTCTTGTTTTAGCGGGATTTATTCCTGCAATAAGCGCAATCTTTAGCTCTCTACCTGATGCGGTATTAGGCGGATGCACCATAATGATGTTTGGCAGCATTATCCTAAGCGGATTCCAAATGATAGCAAGCGCCGGTTTTTCGCAACGCAACATTACTATTGCTGCAGTCTCTCTTGCAATGGGAATTGGTTTTACTCAAGTAAGCGATATTTTTGTGGCATTCCCCGAACTTTTGCAAAATATTTTCGTTGGAAACAGTGTTGCTCTTACGTTTTTAGCAGCAGTCATTCTCTCTGCTTGCTTGCCGAAAGATACTATTATTGATGGTCCCTTAGTACACAAAGAACGAAGCGAAGGTTCAGAAGGAGATTTTTCATAATGAATTCTTCTCATGTCAAAACTGTTCTTATCGGAATAAGTGGCGGTGTTGCCGCCTATAAATCATGCGAAGTGTTGCGAGGACTACAAAAAGCAGGTGTGAGAGTAAAGGTTGTAATGACCGAGCACGCTACTCATTTTGTTAATCCGCTCACTTTTCGTGCCCTCACCAACGAACCAGTAGCCATCGGTTTGTTTGATGATCCCCAAGATCCCATTCATCACATTTCATTAGCTCAAGAAGCCGATGTTTTTCTGCTTGCCCCTTGCACCGCGAATGTGATAGCTAAAGCAGCACATGGCATTGCAGATGACTTACTGTCTACAACCATTTTGGCAACCACAGCACCTATTATGGTTGCTCCTGCCATGAATGTTCATATGTATGAAAATCCTGCAACCCAAGAAAATATAGCTACACTCAAACGCAGAGGGTTCAGCTTTATTGAAGCAGGCGAAGGTTATTTGGCTTGTGGCGATGTGGGTAAAGGCCGTATGGCAGATCCAGAGATTATCGTAAATGCCGTACTTAAAAAACTCGAACAAATATCCAATCCTACTCAAAACAATCTCACCACCATGGTTACTGACACCCCTACTCAAAGGCTTCCTCTTGTTCAGCCTTCATTTGATGATCCTTTCGAGGATAAAACCATGGCATTTCCCGCAGTTACCACCGAGACCCTTTCTCATTCTTCAACCGAAAAAGATCTCGCAGGTAAACGCATTTTAATTACAGCGGGACCTACCGCAGAACCCATTGATCCGGTGCGCTACGTAACTAATCGCTCATCAGGAAAGTTTGGGTACGCTTTAGCTGAAGCGGCGGCAAAACGCGGTGCTCAGGTCACCCTTATCTCGGGACCAGTTGCGCTTCCTGCACCTAATAAGGTAGATGTGGTCTACATCGAAACTGCTCAAGAGCTTTTAGATGAGTGTCGAAAGGTGTTTCCAGAAGTTGATGCAGCACTCTTTGCTGCTGCAGTTGCGGATATGCGACCAGCAAATCCCGCTGAAAAGAAACTAAAAAAGGGTGTAAATGATAAAGAGCTTTCTTGTATCGAACTTACTGAAAACCCTGACGTTCTTGCTACCCTCGCAAAAACAAAAACCCACCAGGTAGTCGTTGGTTTTGCTGCCGAAACCAACGAAGTGCTGGAGTATGCAACAAAGAAACTCGACAAGAAAAATGCCGACATGATTGTGGCAAATGAAGTGGGAGCAAAAAAGACATTCGGTGAAGATCATGATGAAATTTGGCTTGTCACTAAAAACGGCACTGAACATCACGATCGCGCAACAAAAGCTGAACTTGCCCAGATAATTCTTAACAAGATTAAAACTTTTTGGAATTAACTTGCGCGCCTTGAGTTGCTTCTCGTTTCGGTTGTATTCGTCCTTCACTAAATAGTTATTGCGCAAATTATTTTCACGTGATAACATACTGCCTTGCGTTAAGAGACGCATCGGGACGTGGCGCAGTTTGGTAGCGCACTTGACTGGGGGTCAAGGGGTCGCAGGTTCAAATCCTGTCGTCCCGACCATGAAATAGCAGGTCAGTGGCTTATGGCTTCTGACCTTTTTTATTTTTATATTGAAGTGGTACAAATCTGGTACAAATAGGAAACAAGGGCGGCACTAAGGCCGCCCTATCTATAACTAGAATTTACTAGCCTTATTAAGCTACATAATCAGTTCCGTTTTCTTGCAAGCAAATCCAACCGCTGGGAATCTTACCCCATGCATAAGTGGTTGCATCAACAACTTCACTAACAGTAACACGAGTACCTTTGAGTAAGCATCCGCTCGCATTGGCATGTTTTCGACCATCGGCAGTAAGTTCGCTCTTCGATTTTTGACGATAGTTAAGTCCCGCGCCTGTACGAACTTTTAATGCACTCGCTGTAATGGTGTAAGTTCCAGCCTTAAACTCGCTAGATACATCAGATGCTACAGTTCCATCTTTTACCGCGTAGGTATGCCCTTGGTAGTAAAGGCAAATCCAACCGCTTGGAATTTTGCCCAGGTATCACCATTTACGATCTTGGTTTCGCTTACCGTGACACGGGTTCCCTTTTCAAGTTGGCTGTCCTTGTCTGCATCATGAAGCTTACCGTCTGCTGTGAGATTCTCGTATCCAACAAGCGCATAGTTGGTGCCTGCGCCCTTGCGAACGCAAAGCTCTGATGCGGTGATGGTGTACGTCCCTGCTCCATTGTCCACGCCGCCAACCGTTTCGGAGGTATTTTCAGGCGTTCCCGTGGCCTGGTTATAGGGAGGTCTTCCGAAGCTGTGGAGATACCAGCTAGAACCAACAGAACCATACGACCTAATACGACGCATGACAGCGCCGCCATTGTCGTTTGATGTTCTTGAGGTGTTTCCCTCGATGGTCTGAACATAGCTTGCATCAATTCGCTTTTCCACAACAGCAACATGGCACACACGAGTAGCATTGGAGAAAAAGACAATATCTCCTGGCTTTGGTTTTTCGCTTCGATCAACGATCCAGCCTTTTTCTTTGAACCACTGATACAAATGACTTGGACAATATGCATACTTACCAACAACATCAGATGCGCCGATTTGAGCCGCACACCATGACACGAACATATCGCACCATGGGTTGTAATTCATCCCGTACCATTCGCCGTATTTTGTGTTATTAGACCCTGCGGGAGATTCCTTATAACCGATTTGGCTCGCCGCCATTGCGACAATTTCTTCTGCTGTAGCCATTATTCATCATCACCCATTTGTGCGACAGGCTCTTGATTTGGGATAATGTCAACGTCCGTTACTTCATTGGACGGCATGTTTTTCAAGTCTTCTTCTTCCATTTAATCCTCCAAATACTGCCCTGGTACGTTTTCCATGATTACGAGTTCACCGTTTCGGTAAAACCACGCACGCCCTGTTTCCTTTGCTTCCCTTTTTGCTGCATCTGTTAGTAGCGGAGTGTCTTTAACTTCGAGCGTTAAGTAACCAGGCTCCTGATATGAAACAGGCTCCTGATTTAACTCGAGAGCCCAAAACACAGAAAGCGAAAACAGGGTTATAAAACAAAGCACGATGCCCGTGCATAACGCCTTATCCATCATGCTGCCTTTTTAATCTGATCAATAGCATCTGTGAGGTCGTATCCATCTTTGAGCAAGTCTTTTACATTGTCAGCAGTGATAGCAGGCTTAGTAAAGCTGTTATTCTTCCAGGTAGCCCAAACACTTACCACGACGGTAACGACTGCAGAAACGCCCTCGTAGATTACGCCAGCGGTTGTTTCGTCGATTTGTAATAAATCCTGTGGAGCACCTAACATGGTTGCTACTGCATTAATAACCGCTACAGCGGTAACAACAACTCGTACGATAGTCTTTTTGTCTACGTTCATTTCTTCTCCTTAATAAATTGTTCGATAGAATTAAGCCTGTCCTGCATTCCGCGTGAACCTTCTCGGCTTTCCTTGATCTGCTCAATCAAAGCTTCGTTTGTTGTCCTTATGGCATTAAGCTCAACGTTTGTCTGCTCTTGTAAAGCGGTACTTCGCTCCATTGCTTCAATCCATCGACCTTCCATTTTGGAGCGTTCAATATCACGCTTTTCACGAGCTTTTGATTCTTCGGCTTTTCTGTCCTCGCGTTGCTTTTCCAGATCAATATCTGCATTAACTTTGCGTTCGTATATCGGCATGAACCCCTTCCAGATAAGTAAGACAATACAAATGAGAAGAAGCACAAAAAAGAACCATTCGGGGCCAGCTCCGCTTGCAACCATCCCATCAACAAACGCCTTTGCCGTTTGATCGCCCAATAGCATCACCCCCTCTCAGGCAATAAAAAATCCCAAGCTAAATGCCCGAGAAAACAGGCAATAAAGGCTTGGGATTTATGGACACATATGGACAGATATGGACTTGTCCAAATGAAAGGAATAACTATGAACATCAACGAAATATCAGTCGCATACCTCGAAGAAAAAGAACAACGTCGCCGTGCATCCACGGTGGATGGTTACCGATCATCTATCAATCTCTACATTCTTCCAACGTTTGGAAACCAAGAAATAGAAACGATCGAGCCTGAAGCAATTCAAGCGTGGGTTGACGAATTTGAAAAGCCAGGTGCAGCAGAAAAGGCGTTTAAGTGTCTACGCCAACTCTTTAATTGGGCAATCCGAAAGTTCAGGCTACGCATCTGGAATCCAACCCAAGGAATTGAGTTACCTGCAAAGCCAATTTATCGACCAAAGACAATCACGGCAAACGAAACTGCAAAGCGTCTCCGTGGGTTTTATGGACACAAAGATGAGCCGACCGTAATAGTCAGCACTACTCTAGCTTTGCGTCCTGGTGAGAGTTATGGCATACGCTGGGACGATATTAATTGGCGCAATGGTGCAGTATCTGTAAGCCGTAGCCGCCAATATGTGCGTGGCGAAGTCGTGATATTGCCAACTAAAACGCGAAAATCAAACCGCGTGCTTTATCTGCCAAAGTTCGCTAAAGACAGGTTGCATACGATCTGGATAACCCTCGGAAAGCCTAAAGGCTTTATCAATCCTGATAATCCGCAGAATATCGCACGACGTATTAAGTCGTTTTGTAAACATAACAAGCTACCTGATGTATCCATGACCAATATGCGGCACTCTTGGGCAACAATTGCCGTCGAAGCAGGTATCGCCATAGAGACGGTAGCCATGTTTTTAGGACATAGCAACATCATGACCGCATACAATCACTACATCGTGCCGCGTAAGTCCATCATTAAGCATGCACAATCTATATGGCAAGACTACCTGTTTGATCATGCACCTAAAGCGCCTGTCATCTAAGGCATTCTATATCCCAGGTATCGGTAACGGTTACTCCATACTTAAGCAATGTCCCCAATACGGCGGTGTTTGACTGTGTTGCATATCCTGCCCTCAGGCTCTGTCACTTAGAGGCGACAATCCCATCAAGAGGAAAAGCTTACGGTCAGGGGACGCGCTTTACCATGGCTAATGTTGACGAAAACTATTTACCGCAACGCAATGTAGACCTTTATTGCTCATGTGATGGCAATATAATTCCAGCTTGCGGATTATGGAAAGATGGGCAGATTGTGTTTACTGCTAAAACAGGTACAACGAGCGCAACAGCGTCTGTAACGATTTCTGGTACTTGGCGTTATTAAACAACAAAGGAAACCTGACCAGTTACAGCAGCATTCGTATCTGTTCCTGCAAGCCGTCCGAGTGTTACAGTTCCGTCTAATTCGACTTGCAAAAATGCAAGATGCCCAGCAGCAGCAACATCATTCATTGCACCAATAGTGGATGATCCTTCAATAGCTTTAGTTGGTCGGAATCCTTCTGGGAGCGTGCCAACAACACGCTCTCTGTTGCTGTAAGCAGTGCAGTTGTATACCTGTACAGTTACTGTATTGCCGTCTTTGTTATAGCATGCGCCGCCTTGTAGTAGCGTTGTCCAATTTGTATGGGATATAGAATGCTTATACAGGATAAATGCAAGTAAAACCCCACCAATTAAGACCAGATGGTTGTGTGTTATAAAGCCTGATTCTTCCGTCCGTCCTTATCATGTTAGATTGATCTCCTGTAGGACCACCACGACCAGAAAGGTAGAAGAAAGTGTTCTCTGATGGGCGCAGTCCTTCTGGCATGGTTCCTAGTTCTACATATTTAGATCCACCTGCATCAGTTCCACCACTTCCAGAATCGCCCAAAGATTCTCCGCGAACTATTACTATGCCAGATTTAACTTCATAAGTTACTTTGTGTTTGTTTGCGACATTAACAAGAGTGGTTAGTTCGGTCGGGGATATAGAATCCCAGTTGTTAGAATTTTCCTCGATTCCCTCTTCAATATGGTTCAATCTTTCTGCCGTAATTGGCGTTCCGCCAGTTTCTAAGTCGCGCCAAACTTGTTTTGTGTAAGCCATGTTTACCTCCAATAAAAAAGCCCCCGATTGCTCGGAGGCTTAGAACGATTTATTTGCTTGTTGTTTTATTCGGATACTTCTGTCCAGCCATAAACGCCAGGCTCGTAAGTGTTTGCATCAATATCTGACTTCCACTTTTTACCGTTATGCATCACGACTGTATCTTTTGCATAGGCATCATGCGCACCTGTTGGTTGCACCCATTCTGGGTACTCGTCCTCGCTTGGCTCTTCTGGCTCGTCCGTTTCTTCACTCTCTGTTATTTCAGACCAACCAGCGGGGTAAGCATCAGGTGCCCACACATTTCCATCGATAAGAGATTCGTAGGTTTTTCCGTTATACGTTACTTTGTCTCCTGTGTTGTAAGCGTCTGTCGCACCTAGTGGCTGAACCCATGGGAAAATACCATCTTCGTCAGGCTCTCCTATGCGTTTCCAACCAGCTACGAATGTGTCGGGCGGATACTGCTCTTCTCCCGTGGATGCTTGGAGAGCGCGGTACAAAGCACCTTCATAGCGCCTAATATCATCTTCTTGGTAACTTTCGCCTACACTCCATTCAGGGTAGAGCGTAGATACCTCCATTGCCTGATCATCAGTAAGCGCCATAGTCATAACAGAGAATCGAGCAGCAACAAGCATTTGGCTTTGAATTTCAGCGTTTATCGCCGCTTCTTGGGCTTCTTTCTTAGCCTGCTCTTCAGCTTCCTTTTGAGCTTCCTCTTCGGCTTTCTTTTGCGCTTCTATTTCCGCAAGTTCTTCTTCGGTATAGAGGATGTATCTAAGGATTGGCTCGTATTCATCCCACGCATCAACGGGAGGTTGATATTCCGATACAATCTTTGTTTCTACAAGTTTCCCACCATTGGGGCCAGTCCAAATAGGATTGTCGTAATCAATCTCTTTTACTGGCAGTTTTTCTGGTATTGCATCGTGATGTTGCACAAAAAGCTGATCAGGCTCTAAATGACCGAGCGTTAAATCAGGATCAGTTACTTCCTGATCGTTTTCATCGAGTATTCGCATATAACCTCCTAAACTACAAGCCTTGCAACATGACCGCATCTAACACGCCCATCTGCTTCGATTCCTAATCCAGCAGCGCGGTCGCAAAAATAGTTGTCTTCCGATAGGATTTCTCCGTTTTTGTACTCAACGTACTTAAACCATGGATAAGAGATTTTTTCGAAACATTCACGTCTTACTAACGCACATCCCATTCCCCCGCCTTTTGCTTTGAATCTTTTGTTTGGCATGTCGGCGTAAGAAATTCTGTTGACAAAATCTTTTGATCCAGGAAGAAAGATTTCTGATATTTCTGGTTCAAACTTTCGAGGATAAGTGCCAAGAACAATGGAGGTATTTCCTTCGATGAGAAGTTCGAGAGAATTTTTCGGAAGAACTATATCCGAATCAACCATCAACACTGCATCAAAGTTACCTTCTAGGCATTTTTGCCCTATAAGGTTTCTTGCCCTCGCCGCCCCGTATCCCCTCACGAATTCGAAAACAGCATCACAACCATCTGGTATTTCAAGGTTGTAAATGCTTTTAAATGTTTCTGGGACAATGTTTTCATACGTTGGTACTGCAATAAGTATCTTCATATATCACCTACTCAATACGCCTGTAAATCTTGATGCCTAAGAACAGATATGTTTGCGTCTCAAGCGTCCACGTTCCGCCGATCTCCGCTGCGGGGTTATGTGCTTTGTCGTACGTTAAAAACGCCGTACCTACGGGGTACATATCCAACGGTGAGAAGTACTGGTTTGGAGTTGCAACACATCGCCAGATAGTGATACCCAAGAACAGATATGTTTGCGTTTCCTTCGTCCATGTACCACCAAAAGTTTCAGCAGGATTGAAGTCGGGATCATAGGTCATATACACAGAATCTTCGGGGTATCCATTAGGCATGAATACAACTCCGCCTTCAATGGTTGCCCATGTTGGAGCGCCGTTGCCGCTTGATACTAAATACTGTCCCGCCGTACCAGCAGATGCGGGTGCATACCAGGAAGGGTTAGTAGTAGAATTTCCATTCAATTTGTAAGAGTGAGTGTGTGATGATGCAGCCTTGCCATTAAGCTGTGTCTGCACATTGGACGTAACGCCGTCCAAGTAACCTAATTCGGTGCTTGTAACCGCCGAAACTGTAGGATTTCCGCTCGAATTGGAAATAAGCGCCCTATTTGCGGTAAGTCCTGTGATCTGTGTTGCTCCATGCGTATGGGATAATGCAGCAGCGCCTATGTTCGCAGGAGTTAAGTTGACGTTGCCTGTCCTATAAGTCGATTCAGCATTGCCCTTGATACCTGTTATGGTGTTTACCTGTGCGCCCGTTGCAATACCATTTAGCTTTTCCTTGTCTGCTGCACTCATTAGACCTGCTGCACTTGTGGTGGCTGCACTGTAGGTCGTATTGGTATCAGGTGGAATCGACCATGTTCCATCAGAACGTAGATACCTAGTAGCAGCACCAGCACTCGGAGCAGGAACTAAGCCAGCCTTACCAGCAGCACTTGTAGTAGCTCCTGACATATTCGAGTAAGTTGTATTTGTGTCGGGAGGTTTAGCCCAGGTTCCATCAGCTCGCAAAAAGTTTGTTGTTCCTCCACCTAACTTTGGAAGAAAACCAGCAGCAGAAGTAGTTGCTGAGCCGTGAGTGTGTGAACTCGCTGCCGCTCCAATATCTGACGGCTTAATAAGTGTTGCTACACCTGCGGCAAAGTTAGCTGGTGTAACCGCTTTTAAGATAGGATTTGTCGAGCTTCCGTCAGCATCAACAAGTGCAACATAGATGTTAGAAATATCCGTATCACTAAATTCTTGAATGCTGTTAGCGATCAGGTTGAACAGGCTTGCTGTTGCCGTACCGCCGCCAAGACCGCCACGCGATATAGGCAAATAACCTGACGTAATGTTGCTTGCACTATGGTTGTGCGTTGCAGCCGCCGCGCCTATCTCCGAGGGAGTGTGCGTATGATCTTCCGCTGCCGCGCCTACTTGTTGGTATGTAACTCCGTGTGGATTGTCGCTGCGCGAAATATGATCGTAGGCTTGTTTGCCGCGGTCACCACGATATGCAGTAGATGATGTTTCACCTAACGCTAAAGACGCGCTAATCTCAACATATTGTGTTCCACTCCACCGATATTCTTTGTTCGTGGAAGTATCAACGTATATCTTTCCTGTCTCTCCAGTTTCGGGAAACGTTGAAAGTGTCCCCTCGATAACATCATCGACATACCCTGGTAGGTTATCGGCTGGAATTGTGCCCGTGATCATGGTTGCAGGGATTGAAGGAATCCGCTCAATATCAAAAACGCCGCTTGTTGTATCAGCGGCGCTATGAGTATGATCTGTATTTGCTTTACCTGCAATCTCGGTTGATAGCTGCGTTATATCGCTTTGGGTAACATCGGCGTTGATGTAATTATTTTCATCAATCGTGATGCCTTCACCTGCGTTATAAACAAGGCCTACTTTGTTTAGATCATCTGCTACTCTTTGGGCATCTTTAGCGGCAAAAGCAATAATGGTAGTACCAATTGATAAGCACGAAACCAAATCACCAATATCGCAATACACATACGAAACAGCATATATTGTTCCACCAGATTTTGTTTCAATCACAAGAGTTGAACCATCAATACCAATTACCGTGCCGAAAAACAAGGTAACTGTATTTCCGCTGTTTATGGGTTGGAGGAATTTTTCTATTTTAGAAATATTCATACATACCTCCTAACCCTTGGCGTAAGTACTAAGTTTTCATCAAGTTCATAATTCTGAACTGTATAAACAGCATCTATATCGTCAATCTTCAATCGGACATGATCAAATAAAAGCAAAGGTCGATAAGCGCATTTAAATGTAATAGCTTCTAATCTGGAGCGCTCTTCTGAAAGTAGATCGGCAGCTTTTGCATCAATAACTGCTTGAGAATCAGCATCGCTCATTGATTCAACACGAACGACTTCTCCACGGAATGCGGTAGAAGTAGGATCAAAAAGACTATCATTAACCGCAATAGCTCGTAACACTTCATCGTCTGCATTATTGCAAGTAACTATCACTACATTTGCTATGTCTTCCCAATCTTGTTCTAGTTCATAGTCTCTTTGAATAATCGATGCTTGACCTTCGGAAAATACAATAGAAGAATACTTTGGAGTTTTGACAGTAGTTCTAAATGTAACCAAACCATACTCATTGGTATCAGCAGCTAAATATCCAGCGTTATCAAGCAGGTCATTAACTATTTCCAACTTCGTAAATTCTTCTGGTAAGTAAGACTTGTTAGTTCTGATTGTATTTGATTCTGGTGGCCTTATAGCTACCCTTAAATTAACCGAAGAAAGAATATCCTCAATAACATCAAACGGATCAGACCCTTTGCTTACGCTATACGGTTCAAAGAACCTATCATCTGCGAGATATTTAGTTAGCCCGTAGCAACTAACCTTAAAAGTTCCATTGCTGCCACCAGAACGACAAACTTTCATAGTCGCTATGCGAACTTCTTCTTGCTCGAATCCATTGTCTAAATGAACAGATATTGAAATAACATCCGCATCGCTTAAATCATTGCCACGATAGTCGAAAGACGCTTGCATTTTCACTGTCTTTTGGGTTGAAGCAGATAGCGAAAAATTGCTGATAGCCCCTTTTAGCTCCGAAATAGGATACAACCCAGGAAACGATAACTTGCGAATAATAAGTCTTTGTTTTCGAGAAAGTGAATAATCCATTATGGCACCATCCAAGTATTAGGGCCAGGATACGTATATGGGCCAGGGTATAACTGCGCGTTTTTAAAGAACGGAGATTCGTAAAATAGCCCATAAGGAGAGCCATCAACTCTTGTAAGGGAAAAACTAACCTGACCAGATATTTGTTTATACCGCTCGCTTGCCGTGTAAGACAAGTTATCAACAAATACCCTGTAAATACCACCCTTAGATGGTCTATATACCGCTTCTCTACCCTTGAACTGTTTTAAAAGCTCGTTAAGACTTAATGGCTCGAATAGATATGCCGAAACGTTCATAGTGGTAGTAGCGTCGTTTGCGTATCCTACAGGATCATCTCTGCCAGCGTAATGGACGTATTCAACAGAGTTGTCGAGACTTGCAGAAGATTCGTTATCAAGCAAAAGAGTAATTCTTCGCTTAACACCATCATCAGGAAAATCTAAGTGTGGTGAATGCATTGATTCTACCGTTACGGTTACTTCATCAGCTCTTCCTAAATGATCATCATTAAACGTAACAACAAAATACCTTGCTCCCTTAACTGGTAGATCGAATAACAACTCACCACTTTCCGAATACCCACACTCTTGCGTTATGCCATCAACTTGTGCGTATAAGAAAAATTCCTTACCAGCGTTTACTAATAATTTAAAATCACTTAAGACACCTGATGGAGACACGGCAGAAACACTACCTGTTATGTCAAGTTCAAAACTTGCTGTTGCAGATAATCCTGATGTAGACCAAACCGTAAGTTCGCATTCTAATTTTTCTACAGTGCCACCAATAGAAGAAGCAAATGCTATTTCTTTGCCAGAAATGCTTAATGAATTGCTATTTGAATACTCACTAATTACAACTTCTCCCATTAGGTTTGAGCCTTTTATTTTAAGCTCATATTCACACTGAAAATATCCATCGAAATCCGAATAATCCCATTGGATTGTATGCGGAAAACCGTTTAATGTTCCATGACCGCTAACAACCTCAACGGTAGGATTACCAGCTGAAACAGCCTTATATTCAGTTTCCGACCATTGTTCAAGCTCTTTTGTTCTAACTACAATTCGCACCTCGTCACCGAGTGAAAAATCTTCATCGATGAACTGAATATCAGCAAGGTTGCCTGTTGCATATATTTCTTCACCATCTACCGAAACTGTACAATTTACCAAACCCCCAGATTCAGTACCTATACCGACAGTTGCGCTTTGAAGTGGAGCGCCAAATTCAGATCTAAACCTTGCGTGAATCTCCACTTCTCCATCTTCAAACAAAATGATGGGCACAGGAGCAATAATTACTGGTTGCACTACATCGCCCCCTTGTTAAGTAGAACCCAATCAACAAACTCTTCTAAAGCCCTAGAGCCTTCTGAATTTTCGGGTACATGAACATCACCTATTTGGTATATGACAGTGCTTGATGTGTTGTTAGTAGTGTTGTTACTAATTGCATTGGATGCCACAGCAGCACTTGCCGCCGCAGAAGCAAAACGTGCTCGCTCCACTATTGCCGACGCTTCTGTTGGTAAAAGAAGTTGTGCACTATCAGCTAGCGACATGTCAGTAATAAGTGCTTTGACTTCAACAACTGGGTTGGTAATAGCATTACTTAGAGCATCTTTTGCATTTGATGCAACCAGTCTGCCTGCATCATCAACCAAATACGCAGATGCAATCATCCCGTTAGCAAAGTTTTCAACGAGATGTTTGCCCCATAATGCTTCACCTTTACCGCCCTCACGTAATGGGCCTTCTTTTGGAACAGAGTGCTTTAGGATGCTAGAAGCGACACTAGCGACATAGCTAGACGCATCGCTAATTACTCCTGCTCCCGATCTAATTCCTGCCGCGAAGTTTGAAGCCATGTGAGAACCCCATGAGCTTGAAGAAAATTGAAGATTATACAGGGGGTTGCTAGCAGCAGAAGCAAGACTACTACTTGCGCTTGAAGCAGAACCTGAACCCTGACGAATCTTATTCGAAAATCCTGATGTATCACCAGCATTAGAGGCTTGACTAGAAAACTCATTAAGCTTGGTGTATGCCGCATCCTTTACATTCTGTGCTGCTGTTTGGGCATCTGGCGCTCCACTATTCATCTCGTTAATGAAATTTCGCATCGCATCATCGCCAGATAGGCCTGCTTCTTGAGCGAACTCAATAAATTCAGCGTTTGACATATCACATGCGCTTGCTGCTGCTGAAACCATGGATGGAGAAGCGTTAACCATAGATGCGGCAGCTTGCAAAATTGCATCTCTAGTTTCTTGCGGTAATTGATCGCCTAATTCATCAGCTTTCGAAAGCAAACTGGTTACATTGCCATCCCAAGATGAAGCGAGTTGCGACATAGCATCTTCATTAGTAGCTGCTAAGTCTTCAAGCGAAATTCCCATGTCATCACATGCGGTAATGAAGTCAATCGAATTACCACTTGCTATCATTAACGCATTTTGCAAGGTATCGCTTGAGCCAGCAAATTGCATATTTGCACTTGCCCCTTCGAGGGTCGCAGCTTTTAACAATGTAGCTTGCTGCTCTGCTTTTCCAAGACTTCCATTAAGCTCGTCATAAGCTTGTTGTGCTTGCTCTACCTTTTCTTTTTGAGACTCAACAGTTTGATTTAAGGTAGTAAGCTCTTCATTGCTCAAATTCGAGGAATTTGCCAATTTGCTTTGAGCATCATTTAATTTCTGCGTTTCTTCTGTAAGAGTTTTTTGTGCTTCAGCTTTCTGATTGTATAGGTCTTGATAAGTTGACTGCATTGCTTCAATTTCCATCTGAGTGGACATTGCGTCAATGTAGTCATTAACAGCACCAGTTGTCTGTTCTACTCCGTCTTTCATGACGACCCAAGCGCCAGCAGCGTTTTGAACAACTTCGTAATTGCTACCGCATACGTCATTAACGCCATCAACCGCCGTTTGCAAACGAGCGACATCCTCGGTGGCAAGGTCAGAAGAGCCAGCTAGCTGATTAATTACATCACGGTAGCCCTCAAGCATTCCTTGGCTGTTTACAACCTCTTGGTTGCGCTGCGTAATTGTATCCGCAAGCTCTGCTTGCTTCGCAATTAAATCCTCGAGCGATAATGCTGTGCTGTCTGCCGATCCAGAAAGCTCGTCAAGACTTGTTTGAGCTTGTGCTGTATTAATAGACCTAACTGCTGTGTTAAGCCCAGTGGTTGCCTTTTCAAAGTTCTGCGCATTGGTATAAGCATCACCAAGAGCTTCAATAATAAGCTGCAACGCAACCAAAGCTCCGACTCCAGCAGCAACTTTTAATGCATTCATAGCTACTGCTGCTGCCTTAGTGCCTACTGCCATTGCTTTAGCTTGGATATTAGCCTTACTAAAGGCTCCAGATGCAGCAGTTGCACTTGTGGTCGCTGTTGCGGTAGATGCAGCCATAGTCTTTTGCGCTGCTGCAGCCGCTGCTGCATTCTTTTTATGTTCTTGAAAGATATTAGATAAAGAAGAATACGCTGTAATTACAGGGCCAGACGCTACACCCAACAAGCCAAGAACAACAATCAGGTTCTTGATCGGGGTTGGAGCATCAGCGAACATGTCGGTTAGTTCCTGAATAGCAACTGTTGCTATCTGCATAAATGGAATCAGAGCTTGTCCGAATTCATAGCCTAATTCGTTTGCACTGTTTTTCAAGATTTGGAGTGTACCTGAAAAACCTTCAGATTTCTGTCCTGCCTCACGCGCCGCGTCTCCTGCTTCGCCCCATTCGTCCCCTACACCATTCCAAGCATCTTCTGACATGGTAAGAGAATCGTTTAAGGTATCGCACGTTTGAGTTAGACCTTGAAGCGCCTGTTTCTGACGAACTCCCGTAATACCCAAGTTTTGAAGCGTACCATCAACAGAGCCGCCCTCTTCATTGATGCGCTTTAATCCCTCAATAAAAGCCTGCATTGCATCAGATGGGGTTTCGTTCCATGCCGTAGCGAATTCTTCTGCTGACATACCAGCTACATCAGCGAACGCCTGCAGCTTATCACCACCAGAAGATACCGCTGTTTCAATATCCGACATAGTGTTAGAAATTGCTGTACCAGCAGATTCGGAACCTTGACCAGTTGATGCAATCGCGGTTGCCCATGCAAGAATTTCTGGCGTGGTCATGCCAACAATAGAACCCATAGAACCAATTCTGGACGTAATATCCATAATCGCTGATTCCTGGGCTGGCATATTATTACCAAGACGTACAAGGGAATCACCGAATGCTTGGTAATTATCGTTGATGTCTGGCATAATGCCGTTTAACTGACCAAGTTTTTCAGCGATGGTATCTGCATCCATGTTGGTAGCAATATCCAAGTTAGATACAACAGTACCAAAGTCCTCAAGGTTCTCTACCGCAATACCAAGTTGTCCACCCATTGCTTCAATGTTTAATATGGTGTCTGCAGATACTGCATTGGTACGTGAAAACTCAAGCGCCGCTTCGCGCAAACTATCAAAATCTTCCTCAGTGCCATTTACTGTCTTTTTCATGTTTCGGAAGGCACTGTCAATCTGGTCTGCTGCGTCAATCGAGTAGTAACCCATTTGCATAAACGCAGGTGATACAGTTGCATATGCCGTCATACCAACAGACTTCAACGCAGAATTTGAAACCCTTGAAACAGTTGTTAAGTTTGCCTGCTCAGAGGAAAGCTTTCCTATCTCTGCGTTAGTAGCGGCAACTTCCGTCCTTAACTGACGAAGTTCTTCCTCTCCACGAGCAGTATTAAGCGCAACACTTGCCTGCTCCTGAACCTCTACTAATTGCTTTAACTCAGACTCCAATGCTTGCACTTGAGCTTGTTGCTCTTTGTATTCCGTGCTGCCCTTGCCTGATGCAGATTCAAGCTGTATAGCGTGCTCACGTGCTTTTTGAAGTTCGCCTGATAGCTCGGCAACGGATTGGGAGGCTTTCTCATATTTTGCTTGCGCTTGCTGCGCTGCTTGCGCGATTTCCCTTGTTGACTTACCAGCATCGGAAATGCCAGATGATTCAAGGCTCTTAATTGCCTTTTGCAGTTCTTTAACTTTGTCTTTTGCTAATTCCGACTGCTCTTTAATATTCCTTAGCGTTTCGTTAGCAACTTCAGTATCTTTAGGGTTGAATTTTAATGATTCACTTAATGCATTAAATTCGTCTTTTAGTGATTTTGAAACGCCGCTCATGTTGTCGAGTTCGTTTCGCAACGATTTCAAGTCGCTTCTTTGTTTGTCAAATGAAGAACTCTTAAGCGCCGCTTGGGCAGATACGTAGTTTTTTACTTCTGCTTCTGCTCGTTGAATTTCAATGGTAAGGTCTTTGTATTGAAGCGCCTGCTTGTGTATCTCATTACTGTCAAACGCTTCATTGTGTGCTTGTCTTAATTCTTTGATCTTGCTTATTTGATCATCGGTTATAAGACCGTATTGTTTTAATGCATTTATAGAACCTTCAATATCGTTTCTATCAAACGCAAGACTATTTTCTTTTGCTACCTTTGCAAGAGCGTTATATGTTTTTGCTAATTCCTCATCAATACGGGCATAACGCATTCGCGCATTTTCTGCAGCAAGAGCAAGGTTTTGAGATTCATTTGCAAGTTTTTCAACTTGCGTACCTTTTAAAGATTTAAGAGTCTCGCGTAAATGAGCCAGACGTGCTTGTGCTTGCTGTGAACGTTGACCTAACTCATTAATCTTGGATGAAATGAGCATAGTGTCTGTCGAATCAAACTTTAAGCCTTGATTGATTTTCTTCAGCTCACTTTGCGTCTGCCTGATTGCAGAATTAGCGTTACGTAAAGCCTTAGATAAATCAGAGCTATCAGCTCCGATTTTAATAGTAAGGCCGCGATATGATTCACCCATTTATTTCCACCTCAAGCAAGGAAAGCGTCAATGTCCGCTTGCGTTGCCTCTCTAGGTTCGTTTGTATTTTCAGACTTGTTTGCTGAGCTGAATTCCTCAGCGAAGAATATGAGTTGATCGAGGGACATGTATTTCAAGTCTTGGGTGGTAAAACCTAATCTCAACCCAAGTAAATACAAAGAGGTATACGGGTGGGGCGTATCAGCCCCACCTTTTTTTCTCTTATTAGCCCTCTTCTTTACGAAAAAATTGGCGCATACACTCAGGCGTTATCTGAGCATTAATGGTGTTTAGATTGATTGCGCCAAGTGTTTTAATCCAGGAAAGATAGGAAGGTGTAGAGCGGTCTGCTGTGCGAAGTGCCGCCCAAAGAACACGAGTGATACTTGTCCAGTTAGTGGAGGTGTAATCGATTGTGAAGAGCAAATCGTCATCACTTAAGTCTTCAACCTCTTCATCTTCTTTTTCTCCATCGCCCACTGCTTCTTCGGCGATGTCCTTCAAATCTCCCCTTCGAACATCAACCTTGCCAAAGAAGTCCTGGATCAAATCGCGGTTAAACTCCTCTTCATAGATAGATAGAGTCTCTACCGAAAGAATGATTTCTTTTTCAGTATCGCCAATTTTTACCTTCATTGAGAGCACCTACCTTACGCAGAAATTGCAGTTGGAGTAGGTACCGCAGTAAAGAAGCTGTTGTAAGCGGTCTTAGAAGTATCAGTAAGTGTGAGCGTACCCTTAACAGCTGGGCGAGTGGTATCACCGTATTCGAGTTCAACAGCAATTGCAGTGAAGTCCAAAGATACGGTGTCTGGTTCAATGGTGTCAGACGTTGTGTTAGCGTCGGACTGAGGACGAGAAAGCGTGCAAGCATACATTACGGTACGTTGCGGTTTTACATTGGAGGAAACTTCGAACATCAATGCAAAGGTTGCAGGAGTTGCATCAGTAAACTCAACAAGCATACCATTCTGGTCTTTTTCATAGCCCAAAACATCCTGCAAGAACTGATCTTCTGCATAGGCAATCTCAAGCGTGCCAGTATAGCCAGAGTTAACAGTCTGTACAAAGTAAGGCTGGTTATCGGCATGGAAGGTAGAAGAATCACCTTCTGGGGAAATGGTCAAAGAAACACCGCCATAAATGCGTACTGGTGTTTCATATTCACCATCATTACCTAATACAGCGTAGTGAACATTAGTCAAACCGTATTTAACGGGACGAGAGGTATCAGCCATTTTTTCTCCTAACATGAAAAAAGCCGCCCATCAGGGCGGCGAATGAAATACTAATAATTAAATTTCGGTAAAGCGGTATGTAGTCATGCGACAGTTTTCACTTTCTATCCAAGTCTCTTCCATGGAAGGCGGAGACACAAAAGCATCTTCTATCGCCTGTGCTATCGATAACTCAAGATCAACATTCTTAGTCTTTTCGTAAAGCTCAACAATCCAATAAGGCTTTCTATCCCACGTTGAATTATCTGCGTGAAAGTTATCAGTGTAATCAAGATAGTAAACAGCCCAAGGAAGAGGCGGTGCGGAGCCTTCTGGGAAAGCAAGGTGTGCACATTCAATACCACATGATTTAATAGTCGAAACAACCTTAGCTGGGTTCATGCTCATAATGCATCATCAATAGCTTTTGCTATTGCATCTTCCAATTCATCAAACATATCATCTGCGACAGGTGCTACATGAGGAATTGCAGCAACACGTCCTCCGCCGACTTTAGCATGACCTTTTTCGAGTAAGTGAACAAGGCCAGGAACATCAGCGTTACCAACCTCACCAAATACTGATTTGCCCTTGCCTTTCATGGTGTATCGCCAGCCCTTAGAATATCGACCAGTTTTTTAGGGGATTCCCTATTAAGCTGCCGTCTACCCATATTAAGTGTGTGTTTAACAGGCTTTTGCAGACACTCTGAAACATCGTAGTCAATATCATTCAAGATACCTGTAAGAGCTGCTTCAAATCCATCTATTCCAACTGCAATGTTTTCTTTACCCATTATTTAACCTCCTAACCAACGTAAGACGCGTAAATTCGCCTGTGTTATTAGGAGCTTCAACTTCATATTCTTTTTCACGGAAGATACAGCGTTCTTCACCATGGTAGTCGCACGAACGCAATTGAATAACTGCTTCAAGACGCAAACCTTGAGCACGAGCAGCAAGGCTTGCATCTCCTGAATGATTGAACACATTCACCATGACATCGCGCTTTTCTGTTGTCTCAACAGGTGATCCGTTTTCATCAAATGAAGTAGAAACATTAAGTAGCGTTGCTTGTGAGTTAAACCTCATTTTCATCACCAGCGCATTCATTTGCACTGCTATTCATGAGGTCACAAGCAATCTGGCGATAACTATTTGAAAACATTGCAGCATCGTCGTTATCGAAGCCGAAATACGCTTTGCAATAACTGCATATTGCTTTTACGACGAGAGGTGGAAAATCTTCTTTTAGTAAATCTTCCTTAACGCCAACGCGCCGCAAATCTTCAATAGCGGCATCTATAAGCATATTTACCTCTACGTCGTAAATTTCCCCTGAAACTCTGAGTACCACTTTAACGAGATCGAAAAGTTGATCTCTATCCATGTTTACTCCTTGGTTTCGTTAACCTCTTCAACAAGTGGCTCTTTGTAAGCTTTCAATATTTCCTGAAAATCGCGCTTTAGAGACGATAAATTCATCTCCTACCTTACGCATCTTGTTTCCTTGAGGTCTTTAAATTCAATTAAAGTTTTAACTTTCATTGTTTACCTCTTTACGCCTCGAGGCCAGTTTCACCTGTAGTCCAGTTGAACCAGTAGTGTTCTTGAGCTTGATAAGGATGAATCCATAAGGATCAGCAACCCTACCGTCGATGTAAGTAAGGCACTTGTTCTTTACCTTGTTTTCGTCGTGATCCATCCACTTGGTAGCCGTGATCTGCATGTTGGTGTTAACCATGTAATCTGACAAGCGACCGAAGATTGCTACAACGTCGCCTTCATCTGCAGTAGCAAAATCAGGAAGCAAGTCTTCCTCGACAGTTTCAACAGCTTTACCCATGAAGCGGTACACTTCTCCACCGTCAATGCCGTAGTTAACACGACCGATAGGCTGACCAGAATCATCAACCATGCCGTCAATATAGCCATCAAAAGAAGACTGGGCCATAATGAACTCGCCATTACGATAAGCCTTTGGAATCTTAGCCTTAACCTTTTTATGCCATGCTTCCCAGTTTCCAAGTTCTTCCAAGGTAAGCTCTACAACATTGGTTACGCGGGTGTCTTTGGTGATGCCAAGCATCTTGCCAGAACCGTCACCATTGATGATTGCCTGCTCGATTGCCTTGATCATTGCTTCATAGGCAAGTTCAACAAACTTATCCTCGAATGCCTTTAAAGTAACAGTAGCTACGAGCAAAGACTGAGCAATCTTACATTCGAGTCCGTGATACTTAAAGGAAATGGTTTCATCTGCCGTGAGCTTCAAGTCGTCAGATGCGCCCTCGCCAACCCAAGAAGCGGTAGGCTTAGTATCCATAACAGGAATCTCAACGCCACCCTTAATGTTTACCTTGGTAACTTTGTTCCAAATGTTTCCATAGGTGTCCATTTCAGCGATGATGCGATTTAAAAGAGTGGTTGGGATAACCGCTCCTACGTCGGTTGTCATCGTGGTAGCGTCTGCTCGTGCTTCTACTGAGCGGAACTGCTCAGGAATCTGCCTATTACGGCAAATGAAGTCACGGAATGCAGTGCGGTACTCTTCCGTGTCGTACATATCTTCAACAGCAGGGGTTCTCTCGTTAGAACGCTCAATCAGAGCACCTGCGCCTGCCTGTACAGCAGAAATATTTGCGTTTCGAAGTTCTACCGCTGCATTTCGGCGAGCAATTTCAGCTTCACAAAGTTCGACTTGTCCACGAAGTTCCTCTAAAGAAAACTCAGATTCACCTTCTAATTCCGCAATAATTGCATTGCGGCGTTCTTCGAGTTCGTCAGCATCAAGTGCGCGATACTGGGACTCTTCCATGAGTTCAAATTCCATTTGAATCCTTTCTTTTGCGCAATAAAAAAAGAGCCTTTTGGCTCCCTGATTCATTGCTGTTTGTTAATAGGTTATTTAGCGAGCATGAGCCGCAATGCCATCCGCTGCCGCTCTTCTCTATCATCATCGCCATGGTCGATCTCCTCGGCCTTGTCTTGTTCAATCACTCCGTTGAAGTAAGAACGGGCGCTGATTTCTGTATCTTGATTTGCGGGAATTGATACCGCTGAAACGTCATATACCTTTTCAATTTTATTAATGTAGCTGATGCGATTGTCTGAATCGTATTCCCAGCCATCACGAGAAACCGTGAAAGCCCAACTCATACGATCAACTAAGCCAGATTTGATAGCTTCATAAAGGCTTCGTCCTTGATCTACTCCACTCAAATCTGCTCTAACCTTGAGACCGTGATTGTCTCGCGTAAGCTCAAGTGTGCCATTACGAAGTCTAGCTAGAACCATACCTTCGTGGTTGTACTGAAAAATTACATCGCTCATGTCTGCGCTATCTAGCGCAGTTGATCGAATGCACTCTTTAATACCATCATAGAAGTCATAAGGTACATCAAAAGTAGTTGCATACCCCTCAACGACATACTCATCATCAGTAGTAGAAAAATCTTCAATAGCAATAGAGCGATATTCTCGGTTATCTTTGATCGGCATCATCTTCTCCTATCTTTGCATCGTCATTATTGGAATCATCAGGCTCTTTTGGATCGGTAGGTTCAACAATTTTCGGAGTGCTAGAAAGTGCATCAACGTTGATATACTCGCCGCGAATAACTCGCTTATCTCCACCATCAACAGGTGGTAACTGCAACATTTCCCTACCCTCATTAAGGCTCATGATTGACCTGTCTACCATTTCTGAAATAAGTTGACGCTTTGAGTTAGCAGAAGCATATTCAAGACGATTAGAAGAAAAAGAAATTCTGTTTTCGTGCATCTGCTCAGTTGCACTAAATACCATGTTGGTCATTGCTTCACCGACACGAACAGCAAACGGCTCAATTACTCCCTCGTAATATGCAAGCCATTGTTCTTCGTTAAACGAATTAGTAAGAATTGCTTCGTTAGTACCGAAATAGGTATAAACAGCCTTTTCAATGCGCTTCATTTCGTCATCGTCGATAACGAAACTTTGCGGGTTTACCTGTTTAACGTCAGTGAAGGTTGAATCATAAATTAAGATTCCATTTTCGTTTTCAGGTGAAAAGTTATCCTTAACAAAACGTTCACGCTTCTTCTTCAAATCATCTTCATGCACTCGACCATTTACTGCACCAATAAATCTAATCTTCGCCCCAGCCTTAATAGCTGCTTGCAATGCTTGGTTTTGCGCGTTGATTAAATCCATGGTGTTTTTAATGCAATGAGGTTCAGAAAAATAGTCAGATTGATAAGGGTATCGAGCCAGCAATCCTACATATTTAAGCTCAATTACTGCGGTATCCCCTGTTGAAAAGTTGAATCTAATCCAAGGTTCGCCGTTGTATTCGAGTACCTCTGCCCAGTCGCACTTAAGAGGGAAGAACGCCTCGATTCGCGTCATATCACGAGAAAAGCCAGGAACAATATAGGCCATACAGTCAATTTGATAGATATTTGCCAACCTTGCCATGAAGTTTGACCAAGTCATTTGATCGTTTGGCCTTGTATTAATTAGTTTTGCTATATGTTGCTTTGAGCTTCCTCTAATTTCAGGCTTTAGCTTAGAGCAAGCAAGAGAAAACCTATCAATCGAAGCACGTGTAAGTTCCTGCTCATATACCGTTCCAGTAAATGGAGCAAATACGGGATCGAATTCGGTGAATGTTTTCCAGTGTTTATAGTTGCTGGTTTGACTTTTCACCTTGCTACCAAATAGCTTGTCAAAAAGTCCCATTACCACCACCTAAATCATTTGTTGGTATTCGTCATAGAAGTTATAGAGAGTTATATACGCGTCCAATTCAGCCATAAACGGGTCAATCCTGTTCTTTGGATTGTTGCTGCACTTTTCAGGCTGAATATTGTCGTTAATGTCGGTTCTAACGGACACATTCATACGCGCCCATTCGTTAATTGGATTGTGATTATCAACAATTCTGTTGTTTGCGTAATCACTTTTGAGCTGCTTCATAGGCTGTGAAAGCGTTTTGGGGCCTTGGCGCACCTTGATACATCGTTCCTTACCAACAAACAGCTCATATTCGTGCTCGGTAGGAACATCGATATGCCATGGGTCATAGCCAATTGCATAAACGTAAATGCCGTATTCGCTTTCGACTTCTTCTAGCCAATCAATTAAACAACGCTTATCGACCTTGTTACCAGGAACCGTTCGCATAAGTCCGCGCTTGATCCACATTTGATAAGGAACGCCGTCTCGTTCTTTGCGGTTTCCAGATTCGATGTCTTTTTTGATTACATCCTCTGGTATCCAATGCATCGAAAGTTCGTAAATCTTATCGTCATTAGGTCGCATCATTAGAATTTGCGCTGAGGTTAGATCAATAGAATCAGCAGCATCAAAACCAACAACAGCGTATCTAAAGCCCATAGACTTCATATCTACGGTTTCTGTATTGGTTGCTTCTTCAAACGACAACCACGCCGCAGAATTGTTCTCAGGTACGTTAAAGTCCTTTGTAAGTAGTGTTGGTAAATAACTTGGGTCGTTTTTCGCTTTGTTTACGCCGCTTCTTAAAAAGTCTTTCTTCTTTACCGTACCAAGACCAGGATTAGGTTTTATCCAATTTTTTTCTTCTTTCCACTCGTTGCGTTCGTCAAGCTCATAAATAAAGGCAAGGAAACGATCATCTGCGATCTTGCCTTCGAGCCAGCCTGTAGCATAGTCATATTGAGAATCGAAAATGCCATTTCGTACAAAACCGTTTGTCGTAATTGTTAAAAGCAAAGGTTGATCACGCGCTGACATACCCTGTTTAACAAGGTCGTATAAGTCACGGTCTTTCATGGCTGCAAGCTCGTCAATAACACCGCAATGAACGTCAAGGCCGTCCATGGCTCCTGTATTTGATGCAAGGGCCGCAATGGTTCCCATAGTGCCTGCGCAATAGAGGTCGCCGTCTCGTTTTATAACCTTCTTGCCTAGCTTGCTAGAAAGTTTGACCATCTTATGAGCTGCGTTAAATCCCAAATTTGCCTGGTCTTGCGAATTTGCCACGTTGTAAATCTGCGGAGCACCTTCACCATCAGCTACTAGCATATAAAGCTCAATTGCAGAACAAAGAGAAGTTTTTCCATTCTTTCTTGCAACCACAATAAGAACTTCTTGGTATCGCCGAAGTCCTTCATCGTCTACAAAACCAAAAATAGCTTGAACCCATGCCTTTTCGTAGAGTTCAAGCTTAAATGGAGCGCCTAATTTGCCAGATGGAATGCAACAAAACCGTTCAATAAAGTCCGTTGCTCTGTCTGCTTTTGTTTTGTCGAAGTGCCATTTCCCAGGATTGTTTAAGTCATTGAGAAGCCTTTCGCATACCTGTTTAACTTTTTTACAGGCTCTAATCTTTCCCGTTGTTATGTATGTACAGTACTTCTCAAGATCAGAACCATACTTAACCATTAATTACCGCTCAAGAAGGTATCAAGTTCATCATCTGGCGCAATTTCAACTTCGGAAACGAACTTAATGATCTTTGGCAGAAGGGCGTTCTTTTCATTGATGAAGCCATGCATAGTAGTAACATCAGGATTCTTAACCCTGTTGCCATTGACCGCCTTAATGGTTGTGCCATCCTGCAAAACACGCTCTTGTACTTGATCGAGTTGAACACAAACACGGCAATAATCTTTGATGGCATCTTGTACCAAAGGCTTTCTGATACCTTCAAGCTGATCAACGTATGGCATAAATTGTTCCATACGTTCTTCAACGAGTTCATTAAAGTCATTTTTCATGTTCAAATCTCCTTCCCTGTAAGATCAACAAGGTTTCCTTCCGAATCAAAGGCATACCTTGGTTGTTCTTCGTCTTTGTTTGCATAAATTTCTGGATGCAGTTCCGCGTGGCATTTGCGGCATACCAGTTCCAGGTTGTCGAAAGACAGAGATATATCAGGGTTGTTAATGTTTTCTGGCGTTAGATGAACAATATGGTGAACAATCGAGCCATACGAAACCGTTCCGCGCTTTAAACACCGCTCACAAACCCAATGTTGCGATTTTGCATAAGAATCTCTTGTTTTCTTCCAAGCTTTTGAGTGATAGAATGATTTTGCAAAGGTTCTTGCCACATTTCACCTGGCTTTTTATCGATTTTTATTCATTTTTTCACATATTTTTGACCTTCCCAAAAGACCGAAAAGGTCTTATTTTTTTGAAATTTTGAAATTTGAAAATTTTTGGCTCACCTAAAGAAGACTTCCCCGCACCGGTCCCCAGTGGCTGTACCTTTCTTGGTACACTGGGGGAGTATTTCGAACATAAAAAAAGCGCCGCTACTGCGACGCTGCAACGTTTATTGCTTACTTTTTGCACTTTACATAATAAAGCATTAAAGAGTACTAATTAGTATTGTCTTTCTTCTTTCTTGGGAACGGAACGACCGCGGCCCCTTCTATCGTGTCTTGATCTAGCCTTGGGCGGCTTATTATCTCCTCGGCTTGCTTCTCTGTTAGCTTGCGTATCTCGACAGCTTCACGAAGTGCACGACCTTCTGCACCTGCTTTGTTTATTCGGTCGAGCTGCTCACGAGTAAACTCTAGTTCATTATCTATTACTAGATTATTAAAGTTCATATTATTTCATTTCCTTGTTTGGTGGATCAATTACTAGCGCGGTGCCTGGCAGATCCTCGGCTGGGATAGCTGCCAGCTTGTAGCCGCACACCTCGGCGAGCTCGGCGACCGTTGCAGCTTCGCTGCTTCCTGGTTTTCCCGTCGTGCTTGCTAGCCAATTGGGAGACCGCCCCATAGCTAGCGAAGCGCCTCGCATGCTTAACCCTTTTTATTAATTAATAACTTCATTAGTTCGTTTGTATTCATTTTCTTAGTTCCTCCTAATTTGATTATATATCAATGCTCAACTGTAGTTGTGTAGGAATTGTGTAGGATACTCAATTCTAGTTGTGTATGCTCAACCGTAGTTGTATAGTTCTAACTGTCAAAAGGACAAACCCCGAACCTTGAAAACTGAATATCTAAACAAAACAAAGGAGGTAACACAATGAGCAATGTAACCGCTTTTATAGGCCGCGATTATGGCTACGGAGAACACACTATAGAACATGTAATAACAACAGTTAACAAGGCAATGCAACATAACAAAATTTACGGCGCAACGTTCAGCCAAGCTATCGGTATTTGGCAAGGCGAAACAGAGAAAAGTATCCGTGTTGAGTTTTTAAACGTCGATGAACACGCCGCACATATGACACTAAAAACCGTATGCCGTGCGCTTATGCAATGGGAAATCATTTACACGGTAAACGGAATTAAGAACGTAACCATTAAAGACAATGCAGAGAAACGCCGCGCAGCTCGCATGAGCCGCGCAGCTTAACAAAGTAAACCAGCTAGGGCGAAGTTTAGCCGACAAGCCCTAGCCATATGGAGGGATTTTATCATGAAT
>ENA-OQDC01000041-OQDC01000041.1-human-gut-metagenome-genome-assembly--contig:-NODE-41-length-88209-cov-5.270907_pt1 | contig 88209 bp, 86 predicted proteins | sample MGYA00242770_ERZ504601 | MGnify/ENA primary metagenome ERZ504601 (study PRJEB26092, sample SAMD00036305) | human gut metagenome | host: Homo sapiens | study: EMG produced TPA metagenomics assembly of...
CTTGCGGATATCCTGCCCATCAATCGTAATACTACCGTTAGTCGCATCGTAGAAACGCGGCAACAGGCTGGCTACGGTAGATTTACCCGCACCGGAAGGACCGACAAAGGCAATCATTTCGCCGGGCTTAACCTCGAAGGAAACATGGCTGAGCACTTCTTCGTTTTCGTTATAAGCAAAGTTTACATCATTGAAGCGTACATCGCCTTTTACCTTCGGCAGAGCCTTGGCATCAGGTGCATTTTTAATAACCTCAGGCAAATCCAATACGTCGAAAACACGCTGCGCTGCAGCCAATGCCTTCTGAATATTGCCGATAACACGGCTTAAACGTTTAATCGGGTTAGAAATATTAACAGCATAGGTCAGGAAGGCTACCAGAGAGCCTGCGGTAATGCTGCCATTGATAACGCTGTTGCCGCCGTACCAGAGAATAATGGAAACGCCGACAGCCGCAACAAATTCAATCGTCGGGGTGAGCGTTGAAGAAAGCTGCGCATACTTCATGTTGGCGCGGAAGTTGTTCATGTTTTCCTTGTCGAATCGCTCTACCTCATAGCCTTCGCGCACAAAGGATTTGATAACACGCGGAGAGGAAGCAACCTCCTGCAGTACAGAGGTAATGTCAGCAGCAGCCTCCTGAATACGGCTGCCGGATTTACGGATGCGCTTACCGAAGCTGTCAATGAAGAACAGTACAACCGGGAAGGTTGCAAAGGTTACGAGGAACAGCTTCCAGTCCAGATACAGCATCATAGCGATAGATACGATAAGAATAACGCTTTCGGTAAACATTTCCACAACGTTTTCTACCATAGCGGACTGCAACGCATTAACGTCGTTAGTAACATAACTCATAATGGTACCGGTTTTATGCTTGTCATAAAAGCTCATACTTAAACGCTGCAGCTTTTCAAAAACATCCCTGCGGATATCAATAATCACACGCTGACCGACATAGTTCATCAGGTAGCTTTGTCCGTAATAGGAAACACCGCGGATAATAAAAACAATCACAATGCTGATTACAATATAGTTCAGCATAGATGTATCCTTATCACGCAGAACCTGGTCTACCATGTCCTTGATAACCCAGGGCAGATAAGCAGTACAGCCGGAGGCAATGCCGGTGCAGATAAGCGCTGCCAGCGCACGCATCCAGTAGGCTTTAACATATTTCAATGCTCGAAGGTATAAATTCATTTTCTCTCCTCAGTTATTTTTAAAATTAATTGAGCAACGCGGTTTACCGCACCGGGTTCACCCAGTCTGTGCTTCATATATGCCAAATCGCTTTGCAGCTGTGCTTGTCGCTCTGGCTGCAAAAGCTCGACTGCAGTTTTTGCTAAATTTTCCGGGGTAAAGTCCTCCTGCAGAAGCTCCGGCATAATCGTTTTGCCCGCAACAATATTCGGCAGACCGATATTTGGGATGTTGATTACCAAACGCGCGATAAAAGCATTCAGTGCGGAAGTACGATACACTATAACGCTCGGCAAACCGCACAAAGCAGCCTCCAGCGTTACCGTACCGCTGGTAGCCAGCGCCAAATCCGCTACACTGAACAAATCGTAGTTATGGCCTTCGGTAATTTTCACCTCAATGCCATACGCCGCAATTTTTTCCTGCAGCATAGCAAGCGGAATTGTGTTAGCGCGCGGCATAACAAACTGCACATCCGGCAACTGCTGCTTTAAAAGCTTTGCACCTGCCAGCAGCGTCGGCAGCATTTTTTCAATTTCCATCAGACGGCTGCCGGGCATCAGCAGTACCAGCTTTTTGCCGAGCTGCTTGCCGGCCCAGGCTTCAGCCTCGGCCTTTGTCATTGTAGGATGTACAATATCCAGCAGCGGATGACCTACAAACTCTACGGGAGCACCTGCTTCCTTGTACACATCGTATTCAAAAGGAAAGATGCAGGCAACCTTATCCACTATCTTCGCAACCTTTTTGGCACGGCCCTTGTTCCAGGCCCATGCCGACGGAGCAATATATGATACAACGGGAATTCCTTTATCGTGAGCCAGCTTTGCCAGCTTCATATTAAAACCGGGGTAATCGACAACCACCAGACAGTCCGGCTTGCGTTCGTCCATAATGCGCGCAAAATCACTGCGTAGACGGAATAAATCAGGCAGCTTGCGGATAACCTCTACAAAGCCCATTACGCCGTGATCCTTAATATCCCACAGCACCTCGCCGCCGGCTTGGCGCAGAGCATCGCCGCCCATACCAAAAACCTCGACCTTGCTATCAAGGTTTTTTTATAGCAGCAGTCACAGCAGCTGCATGGATATCGCCAGAGGCTTCTCCGGCAGATATTAATATTTTCGCCATGATGTCTCCTTGCATTTACCTATATATATTCAGTATATATTATAACACAAAAAGCGGCTGACATAAGCTATCAGCCGCTAAGAAATACGAAATTTTTCCGATATTTATTTTACAAGAATGGTAATATTATGCTCATCCGCCAACGCAATCACCTTTTCACGCTCCGGAATGATAGTATTACCTGCTTCAATAACAGCTCCTGTAGCACCGGCGTGAATCATTGATTCAATCGTCGTCGTACCGAAACCGGGAATATCAAAGCGTTGGTCCTGCTTCGGCTTGGCAGCCTTGGCTACGATAACACCGCCCTTGCCTAAAAAACCGCCGCGCAGAATGCAGGCATCAGTGCCTTCAATCGCTTCTACCGCCATAACGGCACGATTTTTTACAACAACGGTCTGACCGATATCCAGTCCGCCGATGGCTTTGGCCATCTCAAAGCCGAATTCCATATCCGCAAGCTCTGCCTCCGTAGGCTTACGCTTGGTCAGGACACCGGGCGGCGGCAGCAGCGGTTTAATCAGCAAGGTCTGATCCATAACCTCAATGCCTTCGTCCTCCAGCTCCTTGACAATCGCATTCATGATAGTATCATCCTTGCGGTCCGGAATGGTAGCCAAAATTTTTATCGCCCGCAGATCAGGAACAATCCTGCCTGCTTTGTACAAAACTTCCTTTGTTACCTTGCCGATCATGGTGACCTTGGTAACCTTATTTTTTTTCAGCGTAGAAATAATCTTGCCGATTTTGCCGATGTTGATATCGTAATAAACATCAACACTGCCGGGCAGCTCCTCGTCAATACCGGGAACAACACCTACAGCGACAACATGGTAACCCAGCTCTTTCGCTGAGCGTGCTACCTCTACCGGCAGATGTCCGACACCTGAAAGTACGCCCAGCACCTCCATAGCCTTAGCCTCTGCGTGTACGGATGATGCCGCGTTCTACATTACGCAGGAAACGCATCAGATGTTCCATGGGCTCAGAGCTTGTCAGCTCCTGCTCCATAGTGCTGATTGCTTCCTGCAGTGGCAGACCGCTGCGATAAAGAATGCGGAAAGCCTTTTTCAGCTCACTGCGTTCCTCTACCGGCATACCTGCGCGGGAAAGACCTACGCTGTTCAGACCGGAAACAAAAGCAGGATCACCGGCGCAAATCATGAACGGAGGAACATCCTGGGTTACACGTGCCATACCGCCGATCATTACGTTACGGCCAATCTTGCAGAACTGGTGTACCGCAGACAAACCGCCGATAACAGCACGGTCCTCAACGATAACGTGACCTGCAAGTGTTGCAACGTTAGACATAATAACATTATTGCCCACGATGCAGTTATGTGCAACGTGAGTATAGGCCATCATCAGGATGTTATTGCCAATACGGGTTTCGTTGCCTTCACCGCATGCACGATGAACAGTGCAGCATTCACGGAAGCTGCCGCCGTCACCGATAATAGTATAGCTTTTTTCACCTACAAATTTTAAATCCTGCGGTACCGCACCAATAGAGCAGCCCCGGGAAAAAGTGGCAATTCTTGCCGATTTTAGTATATGGATGGATAGTCACATGCGCACCAATCACGCAGCCGTCGCCAATCTCCGTATCTTCGTCGATGACAGCATAAGGACCTACGCTTACGTCCTTGCCGATTTTAGCAGACGGATGAATGATTGCAGTTTCATGGATACCACTAGTTGGCATAATAACCGAACTCATTATTTTCACTCCCCAAATAAGATATTAATCAAGCAATTAAATATAAATATAATACTATAATCACAGGTATCCACGATTTTTAACATTACAAAAATCACAGTTAAATGAATTTAGCATTAATTTTAGCTGTATTGCTCGCTTATTCTACCAATTACAGCTTTTTTGTATTTTGCTGATTAATTTTCTTTCGGGTCCATAATAGCAAAGGTGCAATCGCATTCGCAGGCAACCTTGCCGTCAACCTTACCCTCGCAATGAATGATACCCATGCTGCCGCGCATAATTTTAGTTACCTCAGCGGTGGTTACAACCTGGTCACCGGGCACAACCTGCTTGCGGAAGCGTACATTGTCTATTTTAGCGAAAACAGCAATCTTGCCGCGGTTTTCTTCCGGATACAGCATAGCAACGCCGCCAACCTGAGCCATAGCCTCAATCAGCAGAACGCCAGGCATAATCGGTTCATTAGGGAAATGACCTAAGAACTGCATTTCATTAGCGGTAATATTTTTAATACCTACTGCGCGCTTCATAGGCTCAACTTCCAGAATGCGGTCAACCAAAAGCATCGGATAACGATGCGGCAGAATCTTTTTAATTTCGTTAATATCTAATACTGTCATTTATTACTCCCCCTTTGTTCTGTAAGCCTGAATTTGTTTAGCGATTTGCGAATTAAAGGCATGTCCTGTTTTTACGGCAATAACATGTGCTTTAATCGGTCCCAGCAGATACAAATCGCCAATGGCATCAAGAATCTTGTGTCTGATCAGTTCATCGTCAAAACGCGGCACAGAAAGAATTTTTTCATCATCAAAAACAACTACATTCTCTAACGAACCGCCAAGGCCCAGTCCCATCTTACGCAGCATTTCCAGCTCGGAAGTAAAAGCAACTGTTCTGGCAGCCATAATATCCTTTTTAAAGCTCTCCTTATCGAGCAGGATATCAAAATACTGGGTTCCCAGCATCGGATGACTGTTGATGGATGTAAAAGAAATTCTGTAGCCGTCATAAGGTAAAATAACGATATAACGGTCATTGTCATAAACGGAAAATGCTTTATCAACGGCATATATATGACGCTCTGCCTCCTGCTGCACCGGTTCTGCTTTTTCAATCAGCTCGCAGAAAACCTTAGCACTGCCGTCGGTTACCGGCGGTTCCGGGGAAGACATTTCAATACGGATATTGTCAATCGCCATCATAGACAGCGCACCCATAAGATGCTCAACTGTAAAAACCTCAGCACCGTTTGCACTAAGTGTTGTTGCCTTTACCGTGGAGCTTACATTCTCCGGCAAAGCTTTTATTTCCGGTCTGCCCGGTAAATCGGTACGGACGAAGACAATGCCTGTGTCAGCCTCTGCAGGCTTCAGTGTCATCAGTACATCCTTGCCGGAATGCAGACCAATGCCTGAATAGGATACCTCTTTAGCAATTGTATGCTGGTATTCCTTTTTTTGCTCGGTCATTTTGCTCCTCCTTTATCAAATTTATTTTTTTCTGCCAAAACGTTGGCGTCCGTCTTTCCAACGGTCATGCACCCAAAACCACATTTCCGGATGCGCAATAATCTCATGCTCCAGTATTGTCACCAGCTCACGGGTTACAGCATAAAAATCCTGCTCCTTGTTTTTTGTTTTCGGGGTGTACAGGGGAGGATAAATTTTAGCAGTACAAGTGCCATCTGTATTGTTGTGCAGAAATATCGGTAAAATCGGTGAACCGTAGATACGCGAAAGTGCCGCCGGTCCCATAGGGATAACAGAATCCTTGCCGAACAGGTCAATGCGTACGCCATCGTCGTTCGTATCCTGGTCATAAAGGATGCCCAGAAGATTTTTTTCGCGCAGCATACGGCTGATAGCCAGCAGGCCATGCTCGCCACGGTTATAGGTAACCTTCTGTCCCACCATCTGGCGGAATTCATTGATAAGCTTATCCATATGACCGTTGTTCTGCTTACGGGTAATAGAAAGCATCGGGTAACCGTGCAGCGCTACGGTAGCGCCCAAAAGCTCCCAGTTGCCGTAGTGACCTGTAGCCATAATGACGCCCTTGCCCTGAGCATAAGCAGCCTCCAGATATTCCAGGCCTTCTACCCTTACCTTCTTGTCAATATTATCCTTATTCAGCAGCGGGAAGCGCATAACCTCGACAACCATGCGGCCGAAGCGGTGCAGACTGTCTGCAGCGATTTCCGCAGCTCTTGCTTCGTCAACCCCCAGGCATTCGCGGATATTGGCCTCTGCCATCTGCATACGCCAGCGCGGTACAACCGCCACTGCTACGCTGCCCAGAAATTTTGCCACCAGTTTGCGCAGCCACATGGGGGAAATGCACATAAATTTACTAAAAAGCTTGACTATATAATAACCTAACAAGCTTTCACCACCCTATTATTTTTTCAGCTCTGCCAATTCCTTTTCCAGAGCTTTGACGCGCTTGAGCATATCGCCCACCTTGCGAAGATTTGCTTCCTGACGCAGCCATTCTTTCATAGGCATAGCAGGGAAGCCGCCCATAACGGAATTGTCGGGAACATTATTGGTAATGCCGGTTTTGCCGCCAAAGACGCAGTTGCTGCCGATAGTAATATGACCGACAGTACCAACCTGACCGGCAAAGGTAACATTGTTGCCTACGGTTACGCTGCCGGAGATGCCTACATGAGCAACAACCAGGCAGTTTTCACCTAAGATATCGTTATGGCCGAGATGTACCAGGTTATCAATCTTGGTTCCCTTGCCAACGATAGTGCTGTCAACGGTAGCACGGTCGATACAGGTATTGTTGCCGATTTCTACATCATCCTGCAGCACTACATTACCGGTTTGCAGCACCTTGCTGTGCTTGCCGTTTTGGGTAATATAGCCAAAGCCATCGCCGCCGATTACAGAACCGGACTGCAGAATAACTCTGTCGCCCAGTACACAGTCCTCACGGATAGTGGTATTAGGATAAATAGTACAATCCTTGCCCATTTTTACGCGCTTGCCGACATAAGCATGCGGATAGATTACGCAGCCGTCGCCGATTTCTGCATCATCCTCAACAACAGCAAAGGGCTGAATAGCAACATTGCTGCCGATTTTTGCCTTCTTGGATACATAAGCATAAGGACTGATAACACGCTCAACCTCTTCCTGCGGACGGAACAGCTCCAGCAGTGCGGCAAAGGCTGCACGCGGGTTGGCAACTCTGATAACCGGGCGTCCGTCAAGCTCCGGATCCTCGGGACTGAGAACCATTACGCCGGCCTTGCTGAGATGACAGTGCTCTACATGCGGCGGCACCGCAAAGGAAATATCCTTCGGTCCTGCCTCAACCAGTCCGTTAACGCCGGTAATGCGCAATTCGGGGTTATCATGCTCTACCGTGCCTTTTAAAAATTCTGCTAATTCTTGTACACTCTTCTCCATTTCATACCTCCACCATAAAGCCGCTTACGCAAAAAGCGGACGGACTATCCGCCCGCTTCAGGGTGCTGCTTATTTCATTTTTGCAATTACGTCACCGGTAACATCGGTACCGCCCTGAGGAACGGCACGCTTATCCAAAATAGCTCCCAGCTTTTTCTCGTCGGCAACTTGCTTCAGAGCAGTATCCAGACTTGCCTTCAGCTTATTTTGAGCCTCGCTTTGAATCAGCTTGGCTTTAGCGCCGTAATCTTCGGCAACCTTTTTGGCATCATCGCCGGTTTTACCTGCCATATCCTTATCCATCTGGGTTTTCAGATCGGTCATTTTTTTAGTTACATCTTCCTGAGTGGTTTTTACGATAGGAGCTTCAGCTTCAATCTTGCTCATATCAACAGTACCAAAATCGGAATTACGTCCGCTGCAGCCGAAAGTAAACATAGCTGCTGCAATCATCAGACCGGCAATAATTTTTTTCATAATTTTTAACCTCACTTAATTATAGCTCATATCAGGCCCAGGCACTTAACAATGTCATGCCTTTTTCAAAGCCTTGATTATAGCAGCGGTAATATCCTCTGCCTTCATATTAACTCTAAACTTATTGAAAACAATAGTATAGCCGCGCTCATGCGCCAGCTTCACAGCCTGGCTTTCGATATCCTGATTGATTTGCTTCTTCAGGCTATCGTTCTTTTCCTGCTGCTTATCAATTTCTCTGTCTATAATACTCAGTGCATTATTTAAGGCCTTCGGTGCCGCGTCAAGCATTTCCTTGTCGCGTTCCTCCGGTGATTTAAGCTGCTGCATAGCCTGAGCATGCTGCTGCTGCGCCATATCGCGCATCCGCTGCTCGGCCTCTGCCTTGTACGGCAGTACCTTGGCATCAACCAGACGGCGTTTTTCCGCCTGCAGCTTGGCAATCTGCGCACCGCGCTCCTTCTGCAGCTCCTGCAGCTGTTTTTCAACGGCCTGACGTTCATCAGGCTTCATTTTAACAGCCTCCAGGATAGCCCGCAGATTAAATAATTTAAGCTTATAGGCTTCTTCGATATTCTTTTTGCGTTCGGCCAGCTGAGCATCTGCTTCAGCCTCGGCCTGAGCTGCGAATTTCTGCAGCTTAGCATTTTCAATCTCCCTCTGTTCTACCATACGGGTATTGAAATCTGCCTCCATAAAGCTTTGCTGGCTGAGCTGCCGCAGACTGCGCAGCTTATTCAGGCTGCTTAGCTGCGCCTTGGCCAGCTCTTTCTGACCTTTACGCTTATTAAGCAGATCCTGCAGAATCTTTTCACCCTGCTCCAGCTTAGCATACTGAGGATGGGCGCTTACCGCCTGCTCCCAGTTGATAACAGCAATTTTTTCCTGCGGTCCCCGGACATTGGTACTGCATGCCGAAATCAGCAGAGCAGCTGCAATAATAGCACTTATTTTTACCAGCTTGTTCTTCTTCATGCCTGCCTCCAATAACATTGCTGTACATCCGTAAATACCGCGTAAGGCAATCTGCCAACTTCAGAGCAGCAACGCTGCAGAAGCTGTTATTTGCCTGCCTGCATAGCCTTGGCAACCTCGTCGGTAATATCTACACCGCCGAAAACAACAGTGTTCTTATCTACTACAACTGCCAAACCTTTTTTGTCAGCAATCTTTTTGATGCTGGCTTCGATTTTCTTCAGCACAGGGTCCATCAGCTCTTTTTGTTTGTTGGCCAGACGTTCCTGAGTCTGAGTATAATACTTTCTCTTTTCTGCCTCATTCATGGACTTGCTTTTTTCATTGAAGTCCTTTTGGGCAGATTCGATTTCTTTGTTCATAGCTTCGTTAACTTTGCTCAGATCCGGGCTTTGTGCTACCAGCATCTGATAGTTGACTACACCGATAGCGGATTCGCTGGAAGCGGCAAAAGCACTCTTGCCTACACCGCTCTGCGTTACGGAAAGCGCAAAGCAGCCCAGTACGAAAATAGCTGCAATAAACAAGGAGATCAGCTTTACATTTTTAGGGTTACGCAATTTCTGCATCATAATCTAAATCCCTACCTTCTTTTCCTTATACAAAAATTTCAGAAGCTACAACAGCAGAAAACAGCAGCAAGCTGCCGTCATCCGTTTTTGTACTGTCTGTTGCAATAATATATCTTATTATATCAGCCTGCGCTAATTCTTTCAAGAATTGCTAGAGATTTCCTATAAGACGCAGGTAAAATTCACTGCCGCCGTAAACATATTCCGCGCTGAGGAACTCATGAATGCGGTAGCGCACCGCAAATTCATTACGGTTATCACCGGAAAAATGCTCGGCCCGCAAACGCCATTTAGGACTCAGGCTGTATTCCAGGCGATAATTGTTGTCGCCTATCGGTATCCGCCGTACGTAGCTCCAGCCGCTCTTGCCCCAATAATGCGTATATCCGGTGCCGAAGCGCCATTGTACGTCATCCAGGATAACCTCCGCCTCGCCGAAAATCTCATCGCGCGGCGAAATCATTTTACCAAGATGGGCCTTGCCGGAAAGGTTTTCCTTATTGCGGCCGATGTCGCCATAGCCCTCAAACCAGATTTTATAATCATCCGATTCTAATCATAATATTTACGCCGAGATCAGCACCGGGCGTAATTTTAACCTCCGGGCGAAGCTGATAATTTTTTACTTCCGGCTCAGTCATGAGCTTCTCTAAAAGCTGCTGCTCCAGCTCCTGGCGATGCCTTTGCACATAAGCAACAGGCAAACCGCGCAGCTTGTCACATTCGCCGGCATATTTGTACTTCAGCTTCATCAAAAGCACATTGGGAATAGCCTCGCTGCGCAATTCATAGCTGATATTACGTACCAGCTGGCCTACGGGATAGATAACAACCTGCACTACCGTGCGTCCGTCCTCCTGCAGCACATCCACCGCCGGCTTAAATTCCGGCAGCTGTGCCTGCACCTCGCTGCGTACCAGCTTGCGCAGTACGCCGCCGGCCCAGTCACCGGCATCCACCGACGCACCGCTGATAGCCTGCTCCAGCTGAGCATGCAGCGCAGGAATACGCTGCTCGAGCAGCGCCGCCGTCTGTGGCTCTACTCCAGAAAACTGCAAATCGATAAGCGGCTTTTCGATAACCTTATTCCAAGGACGTGCGTACAGCTTCACCTGTGTAGTTTCGCCTACATCCAGCTTAACATCGGTAAGCTCGTAGCCGGTGAATACCCTGTCGCCGATTTCCGTCAGCAGGCGGGCATAGTCCTCCCCGGCCGCGGCAATCATTGCCGTATCCTTATCAATAAACAGCTGGTCCGCCACCACCTGCATGCTGCTGCTCATCTTCTGCAGCAGCAATTGGCTGGTGCCGCCGTTAGTATCTATAACTTGTACTTCTACACTGTTAACCGGTGCAGAAAAAGCATGCTGCAATGGCAAGATGCTTGTCATTGCAGCACAGAACAGAATCTTATTCAGCTTCATAGCCTAAATATTCTCCGCAAAATCAGAACTGTCCACCAAAGCTGAAGTGGAACTTGCCACCATCCTCGCCGTAGCCATAGTCCAGCTTAACCGGTCCCAGCGGAGAGTTGATACGCAGACCTACGCCGTAGCTGTTCTTGAGCAGTCCCATATCAAATTCATCCTCATGGCGTTTATCCCATGCATAACCGTTATCGGTAAAGAGTACGCCCTGAACTTTCTTGACAATCGGGAAGCGGTATTCTAGAGTTGCCTTCAGCATGCTGTTGCCGCGGAACTGGTCATCCTCATAGCCACGCAGGGTGTCACTGCCGCCCATGGTGAAGCGTTGAGACAATGGCATATCGCCGCTGGCATAGCCTGCGCCCAGGTTCAATGCCCAAACGCTTTCGCCGCCTGCACGGAAGTAATAGCGCCAGTCAGCGGTCCATTTGGTGAAGTCAAAGTCACCGCCCATGCCGCCGGCCCATTCTACGCTGTAGCCGATGCGCTTGCCTTCATGCGGATCATAGATGTTATCGCGGGAATCATATACGCGGCCGAAGGTAATACTGCGGGTAACACCAAAGTTTTCCTTACGGCGCTCTGCAGCAGTCTTAGGCATCCAGGATTCATATTTACTACTTTGATTGAATTTATCCTCGTAGTATTGATTCTCATCGCCTTCGTAGCCGTCAGCTTCGCCCTTATAAATATCATCACGGTTTTTAATCGTAATGTAGTTGCTGATAAATTCATTATGGGTTCTGCGGCTGAAGGTAATTTCCTGACCGCGACGTTTTTTGTCGTAGCGGGCAATTTCGTCACCGTCAATATTGTAGTCGGCATATTCGTTGGTGATATCGTAAAGGTTAATGGTAGCACTGGTTTCTTTATCATCCAGCCAGGGGCGGGTATAGCTGAAGTCATAGTTCTTGTTATCCTCGCCGCCGAACTCCCAGCGCAGGTTAATCTTGTCACCAATACCACGGAAGTTCTTATCGCCGATGGAAACCATGCCTACAAAGCCGTCGGCATTGCTGTAGCCTGCGCCGATACCGAAGGTACCGGTGTTCATTTCAACTACGGAAATTTCTACTTCAACACCGTTAGGCTCACGGCCCGGGTTCAGCTTAATATTAACGTCTTCAAAATAACCCAGGTTATATACGCGCTGCATGCTGCGGCGGGCAGCCTTGGCATTGAACGGCTCGCCTTTTTTTAGCTTCATTTCACGGGTAACAACATAATCCTTGGTTTTTACGTTGCCCTTAACCTTGAAGCCTTCAACAATACCTTCGTTGACAGCAACCTTCAGAGTACCGTCCTTTTCCATATGCACGTCGGTAACACGCGCCAGGATGTAGCCGTTGGAACGGTATTCCTCTTCCAGCTTCTGTACGCATTTATTAATATCCTTCAGGTTGGCAATTTTGCCCTGCTCCAGGTCAAAGAAGCTTGCAACCTTCTGCTTGTTCAGTACAGTGTTGCCTTCAACTTCGGTCTTTTGGTATACAGGGTTTTCCATAACATGGTAAATTACCTGTACGCCTTCAGGTACCGTCTTGAATTCCGGACGCAGGTCATAGAACCAGCCCAGATCATAAATAGCGCTCAAATCCTCGCTCAGGCCTGCTTCGGTAAACTGCATGCCGGGTTTGGTTTTCAGAGCAGCGGCAATTTCAGCCTCAGGCACAGTAACATTACCCTCAATAATCTGCTTGGTAATGGTCTTGCCAATGTAAGGAGCCAGCTTGTTTTCCTCCTGATGGGATGACGGTGCAGTCTGCGTTACAGAGGTATCAGCACCCATAGCAGGTGTCTGAATTTCTTGGGCATAGACAGGTGCGGCCAGCATCATTGCTGTCAGGCCCACTGTCAGAGGCCGCCATAATTTTTGTTTCTTCAATTGATATTCCTCCTCATATTTCATTTAGAGTTACTCAACTCAACTCGCGCTGACTGCACTAATTTGTGCATATCGGCTTTAGATATAGTAACACGGTCGGGAGCGCCTTGTTTCTCCTGTACCGGTGTATCCTTAGCTTGCTGTTTCTGTATAACTGCAGTCTTAGGCACCGCAGCCCGCACCGGTATTTTCTGCTCCGGCTTGACCACAGGTGCTGCCACAGGCGGCGGCAACGCGGCCTGCGCCTTCGCGCGGTAATGGTTTCTGGCAAAGCACCAGCCGCCGAAACCGGCAACTACCAGCAAAACAGCTGCACAGCCTGCCAGAACCTGCCGGTTCCAGCTCCAGGGACGGTCCTTCTTCCGACGCAGATTTTTCAGCTCAGCCTCCGCCAGCATCAAATCAAGCTCGCCCCGTATATCCTTATTATCCATAAAGCTTTGCTCCGCCTTATCCAGACTGCTCTTTATGCAGCGGATGCGTTGAAACAATGTACGGCTTGACTGCGTCATGCTTTTACCCCTTTCTGTGCATAATTGTTTTTAATAACTATGTCTTATATAATCGTCTGCTGCCTTGAGTTTTCACAAGTCATTTCAGATGATTACAACAGATTTAGTAAAGCTAACTTGCGTTTTCGCTTTTTTTCGTTATTTATCAGCCTAAATACTATTTCTTATTAAATTCATGTATAAAGCGGGAAAGCATGCCGCGGATACGGCGCACACCCTGCTTCTGCAGACGGTAAACATGACCGAGGCTTACATCAATAGCATCGGCAACTGCCTGCGCCGGCCTGTCCTCCAGATACATTCCCTGCAGCACCTGCTGCTCCTTCAGCGGCAGGCGGTCCATCGCCTGCGCCACCTTTTCGCAGAGCAGATGCTGTTCCGTCACCTCGCTGGGAGATGCCAGCTCCGACGGCAGAGCATCACTTAAGGTAAAGCCCTTGGACAGTTCACTGTCCAGATAAAGCATGCCCTTATCCGTGCTGTGTCTCAGATAATCTACCATGCTTCCTCTAATACGGTATGAGGCAAACAGGCTGAAGGCTACCTGACGCTTATAATCATAACTTTCCGCCGCTTCCAGCAGCCCCACCATGCCTTCCTGAATCAGCTCCATTGTATCGGCCTCAGGCAGCCTGAAGCCCGACGCAATTTTGAAAACCAACGGCTGGTAAGCTGTCATCAGGCGCTGATGCGCTGCTTCGTCACCGGCAGCGTCACGCCGCCAAAGCTCCAGCTCTTCTTCCGGCTCCAGCAGCGAAGTCTTGCGCAGTTCTTCCAGATATCCTTGCAGCATCTGTTCACCTCCTCTCGTAAATTATTCTTTGCTTAGAACGAAATCTTATATTCCAAGCCATACCAGTCCTTCGGATCCTTCGACATATCGTAGCTGCGTGAATAAGTGATATTCATGTGCTTACTGATATCGTACTGTCCGAAAATGCTTCTGTCAACAGCATCAAAGCTTGTTGTATAACCAAGCATAAAATTATCATTAAGATATTTGCTTACTAAAACATTATACTGGTTTTTCTCATCTGCCGTCAACTCTTTATTCCGGTCGTAAGCGCTTTCAAAGCCGATACCGGAGCGTGTTTTGCCGGTATAGATACGGAACTGGTCAAGTCCCAATGTCTGTTTGACAAACATCTCCACGTCACCCAGCACTGTCATCTGCAGGCCGACAGTCATCAGATTTGCCATATCATCACCGGTAACCTCGTTACTGCCTGCACTTTCACGCTGCAGCGTCAGCATACGTACAATCGTATTTTGTGTCAGCGGCGGATCACTTGTCAGCTGCAAATCCATTTCGCTTACAGGACCGTTAATCTTCATAAAGATATTATAACGGCTGAAGCGCGCTGTGCTGTCCAGATTTACGTTCGGCAGGAAGCTGCCGGGATCAACCCATACCAAGCCTGCCTGATTCAGCTTAAAGTCAGTCCGCAGATATTTTACAGTGCCCTTATCGGCTTTAATCGTGCCGTCAATCATCGGGAATACTGTGCTGCCCTTGATATAGATGCCGCCCTTAAGCCAGATATCATAAAGATAACTGTTGTACAGATGTACCTTCGGTCCCAGTACAATCTTCATATCGAGGCCTATATTGCTGTCGCCCTCACCCAGCTCGGGCACTGTCGGCATATTAATAAGAACATCATCCAGACGCAAACTGCCGGCAAGCCGCGGGCGGAAGGCCATAGGCGGCGCAGCATTACCCTTGCGGTTTTTCATATCGGGGTATTGCTCCGGCTGCAAGGTTACATCACTCGTAATCGTACCGGTGAAAATCTTGGAGGCCAGCTGCGCCTTATCAGCCTTGATATGCAGACTGTAGGCTGTATCAGCATCGGTATGCAGTGCATAGCTGCCTTCAGCACTGAGCGTGCCCTTGCCTAATTTAGCAGAAAGATTCTTCAGCTGTACAGTATTGCCGTTAAACAGCACATCCAGATTAATATCATCAAAGACTGTGTTGATATACTTAGCCTTAACACTGCCGCCGGCTATTTTAACAGAACCGAAAAGCAACGGCTCCTCCAGCGTACCGGCCAGACGGATTTTGCCCTGTGTATCGCCTACGCCCCATTCAACCATTTTAGTAAGCGCCGGCAAAATTCCCAGGCGCGCCTTATCTAAATCCATCACGATATTCATCTGTGCATCAGGATTGCGGCGCTGCTTTTTATCACGGAACAAATCCAGCGGAATATCACCCGCTGCGCTGACGCCGTAAGCATCTTTCGTAGCAATCAGCTGCTGCAGCTTAATATTGTCGTCGGCCAGCGCCAGCATTGCGGTAAGCTCGTCCACACTTACGCCGGCAACAGAGCCGTTGGCAATTTCCAGCGAAGCTGTTCCCTGAGGATTGTCAAAGCTGCCATGCACCTGCACCAGCATATCCGTTTCGCCTTTAATTTCCGGCGGGTCCTTCATGACTGCAGTTACAATCGCCGGGTTAGCCTTTACTGCGGCAACCTCTACATCCAGCAGCTTCTGCTTAATATCAATCGAACCGCCGACAGCGATAATTCCTCTATCGCTTACGCCGTCCTGCTCCTGCAGTCTGACATTGTCAAAATGCAGTACGCCGCCCTTATCAATGCGTCCGTCAAAACGCATGTGGGCATAATTAAGATCATGAATTTTTACATTATCGGCTGCAGTTGTAATCTTGACGCCTTCACCGTGGCCTTTGTAGCTGAACAGCAGCTGTCCCTGCATCAGGCCGCTAATATCGTAATCCTGACGTGCCATACGCAGCAGGCCGCCGATATCGCCCCATATATTTTCCACCTTGCCCTCAATATAATGCTGTACAAGGTTAAGATTAAGGTCTGCACTGTATAAGCCGTAATTGACAGGGTCGTCACGATAAGGCTGCTTAAAGGAAGCATTTAGCTTATTCTTATCACGTCCGTTGCTGGCAAGCGTTCCTTCCAGCTCCGTCAAAGCTTCACCATTGACAGTTATCTTTTCACTGCTGACTTCGCCGTCAAAGAAGGGAGCTGTGAGCGTACCGCTCAGATGTCCCTTAGCATTAAGCTTGCCGCCCAAATCGACTGTATCATCACTTATCGGCAAATGCTCCAGATCAACATTCTTGGCATCCATAACAAAGTTCAGTCTGCGGTCGGCCGTCATGGTGCCATCCAAGGTCAGGCTGCCGTAAAAGGCATTGACTACAAAATCCTGCAATCGCAGCAGGCCGTCCTCATAAGCATAATGACCGCTGATATTATTAAACAGCTGCTTGGCAGCACTGCCGTCGGCAGCATGCACCTCGCCATGAATATAAGGATGGCTGAGGCTGCCCTTTATCTGCATAGTATTATCAAGATTACCGGTAACTATATCAGGCTTGCCCACAAGCACCATCAGCGGCTCAATGCGCACATTCTTCGTTGTCAGCGTAAGGTCCGCCACAGGCTCTGCACCCTGCAGGTTAATCGTACCGTTAACTATATGCTGTCCCTGATCCATATGTGCGGTAAAATCCTTAAAGCCCAGGATATTATCCTTCATGCTGATAATGCCATGCGCTTCATTAAGCTTCTGCGACATAAATTCAGCCTGCGCCAGCTGTACCATACCGGAAAACTCGGGAGCATCCAGCGTACCGCCGACATCAAAGCCGGTAGAGCACAGTCCGCGTCCGTCCTGACCGGCCGCAGCCAGCACGGAATCAATCGGGAAATCGGCCATACGTCCGTGAACAGCCAAAGCGCCATCCTTGGCAACATGGCCCTTGGCAGCCAAGGTACCGCCGCCGTCGGCAAAAAAGCTGAGGTCATCAATATTAAGGCCCTTGCTGTCATAGCTTCCGTCAAAAGCCAGACGGTTAAGCTTCAGGCTGCGCCAGCTGATATCCATTGTATCGGCAGCGGCATGCAGCGTAAGCTTATCCTGCACCAGCTTGGCCAGAACAGCCAGCTTGCCGTTGATATGTACCTGCTCCTGCTGTTTGCCGGGTAAATTCTGCGTAACCTGCTGCAGCTGTGCGTCTGCCGTCAGTACCTGCTCCTTAAGGTCATACGTACCGTTAGCGGTAATCGTACCGCCGCCGTATTGCGCACTCACGTCATGGAGCTGCACCACGTCCTTAGATACATCAAACGGCACACGCAGCTTTTCCGCCTTATAGCCTTTATAGGCCAAGGCATCACTGCTCAGCACGCCAAAGCCTGAAGGAGAATCGGTGTTGCGCAAATCCGCTTCACCCTCCAGGTGCAGCTTCTGACCGTCAACCAGAGCGTCAAGACTGCTGACGCTCACCAGATTTTCATCCGCGCGTACCAGGCCGTCAAGCTGCAGGCTGTGCTGCTCGCCTGCCAGACTCAGCTTGCCGCTGAGTGCTGCCAGCTTCACTTCACCGCTAAAGCGCTGCTTGCCGTTCTTATTCACATAAATCAGAGCAAGCTTGCCTAAGCCGCCCTGCAGCTCATCGACATTACCGTATTGCTTAGCCAAGGCAGCATAGGGGGCCAGCGCCAGCTTATCGCCGGTCAGCTTCATGCGGCCCTCGCCCTTGGTAGTCATCGTGCCGGCCAGCTTCAGCTTATCGGCACCGCTTGTCACAGACAAATCCACGGCAAAATCAGGATTGGCACCGCCGTTGATATTGCCTTCCACGCCAAACTGCCACTTGCCCTGCGGCATAGTTACCACCAGCTCGCCCTTGTCTACCGCCAGCGTACCGTAAAAAGGCGTTTCCTCAGAATCCGACGGCTTCAGCAGATTCTGCATATTCCATCTATTTTTGTCATTCATTGTGAGATATATTTTCGGGCGCATCACATCAATCCTGCTCAGCGCACGCTCAGGCTTCTGCATTGCCAGCCATGGCCGCATGGTAATAACAGTGCGCGGAAGCTCGGCCACCTTCTCGCCCTTGGCATCCTTTACGACAACGTCCGTCAGCTCGGCCGTCAGGCCGCCTTCCCATTTCAGGCCGCCGATAGAAACACTGCCGTTGATGTATTCCGCTGCCAGCTGCTGCATTTGCGGTATCGCCTGCTTAATATACTTAGGCATTACTGTCTGGACCAGAAAAATATAGCCTGCCGCAAGCAGTATGATTAACGCTCCAACAAATTGTAGATATTTTTTCATGACACTTCACCATTCAATAGTTTAACAAAATTCTATGACAAAAATATGACAAGACTGTTTTTTTATATACTCCGACTTTTATTTATTCGACATTAGCAGAAAACATCCTCTTATTGAGAAGAAATTTCTTTAGCAGCAGCTTTTGGAGAATTTGCACATACAAAAAAGCTGGCTTGGCCTACGCCTCACCAGCTTACTTGTATCATCAAATATTAAAATAAGCCTTAATTATTTGGCAGCTTCTTCAGTTGCTTTTGCTGCTTCGGCAGTTTTGGCAGCCTGCACCTTTACAGCAGTTACAGGATTTTCCATCGGCACGCCGATAGAGGTTTCCAGTGCTGTCTTGGAAGTATTGTAATCATACAGAGCCTGCGTATAGTTGGTCTTGGCCTGAGTCAGCGCAACCTGAGCATCAAGCACGTCAGTGTTGGTACCAACGCCGGACATATAACGCAGCTGAGCGATACGGTAATCCTCATCAGCCTGCTCTACAGCCAGCTTAGTAGTGCTGATACGTTTTTCTGCTTTGCGCAGTCCCAGATAATTGCTGCGGACATCCAGATTTACAGAGTCCACGGTATTGCGGTAGGTTTCCTCAGCCTTTTTCAAATCAGCCTCGGCGCCGTGAATCTTGGACAGAGTTACGCCGGTATCGAAAACATTCATACTCACATTTACGCCGACACCCCATTTACCGTTGTCATCACCGGGCCAGTTGCTGTCACTCCATTGCTGGGTAGCGCTGGCAGCAACCTGCGGCATATGACCGCTGCGGGCAACCATCAAAGCACCCTTGGCAGCATCCACATTATACTTAGCCTGCATCAGCTCAGGACGGTGCTCGGCAGCATAAGCCAGGCAGTCATCCATGTTTTTATCATAAGCATTATAAACAAGCAGATTATCGAGCTTCAGATTGGTATCCATCGGCAGGCCTACGATTTTGTTCATGTTCGCTTCGGAAACCTGATACGCATTTTCAGCCTGAATCAGGGTCTGCTTAGCGTTGGCCAGCTCAACCTGAGAGCGCAGCACGTCAACCTTGGCTACCACGCCAACGTCATATTGTGCCTGAACATTTTTCAGATGGTCCTCCAGACGGGTAACGGATTCCGCACTGAGTTTCTGGATATTATCTGCCTGCAGCATATTAAAATAACCGTCGGTAACGGTAGAACGCATTTCGTTATAGGTACGCTGTACGCCAACCTCATTGTATTGATAGTTAGCCTTAGCCTGTTTAATAGTACCGCTTAATTTACCGCCGGTAAAAATCGGCAAAGAAGCACTTAGGCTGTTGGCATGATTGTTGCCGATACCCTTGGTCCAAATGCCGGGAGCAGCTTGCTGAGCATCATCATAACCGCCACGCTGAGTAGTATGGTTGGCACTGATGCTGATACCGCGGCTCTGGCGGGCAGCATTGTAGCTGGCACGTGCGCTGTCAAGCTCGTATTGGGCAATGCTTACGGTCGGGTTGGTCTGGAAAGCACGCAGCATAGCGTCATCCAGGTTTAAAGCAACGGTTTCGCCGGCAAAAGCACTTTGGCCCAGTGCCATGGTCAGCGCTGCAGATAAAAGCAAGAAACGTTTTGTTAATTTATTTCTATTCATCCGAAAAACCTCCATTTTCTAAAACTGACTAATCAGTCAGTAGTAAAATTATATATTTATTTAGGGCTGTTTGTCAAATATTTTTTAGAAATAAGTACGCACACCCATATAAGTATTAGCTTTATTACCGCGCACATCCATGGTTTCGCCGTAAAGCGACAGGTTATCATGCAAACGGAATTCGCCGCCCAGACGCACCTTGAGATCATCAAAATCGTATAATTGGGAATACAATCTGAAATCCCTGCCTAAATCATAGCTGGCCCCGACACCGAAGTCACCCTGCATAGCACCCATACTGAAGGCAGCGTTGCCATACTGACGGCCTACGAGAAAATCAAATTTATTGGCATTGCCGATGTCATAACCGCCCATATAAAGGAAGGTATCATCCGCAGGATGCAGCGTTACGCCTAAGCTGCCGCGCCAGTCGCCGCCCTCGGCAGCAAAGCCGGCGTCAGTCGAAACCTTCGCCTCGGTGATGGTTCCCAAAATCCTGTTGGCACGCTCGCTCGTTTCCTTGACGTTGACCAGCGTTTCCTTCAGCGACTTTTGTGTCACCGGGTCCTTCGCTACAGTTTCCAGCACCTCGACAATATTTTCCATACGCTGGCTGGTGTCTGCCATATTTTGGGCAATCGCAGCCACATTTTGGCCCGTCTTGCCGTTATTATCCACACCGGCCATAATGCTTTCGATATGTGCCGCCGTGCCGTTCATACGATGGCTCAGCTCGTTAATCTGATGAATCATCGAAGTAATATCCTGCTGGTTGGCTACTGCCACATCAGCCATGACCTTCGTGAAGGTATTCATGTTCTCGGCGATATCATTCATATTCTTAAAGCCGGATTTCATGGACTGCTGTACTTCCTTGTCGCCAAAAACATTTTCAAAGGCGTTGGCGATATTTTCCATACGCTTTACCAGATCACCGGAGGAAGCAAAGAATTCGTCCATACCGCCGCCGGCAACACCGTTAATCGTACTGCCTTCGGCTACATAACCCTGTCCCTGCTTGGCAGGAGGAATAACGCTGACAAATTTTTCGCCCATAATACCGTCGGAAGAAATCGTAAAGGTTGCTCCCTGCGGTATTTTGATATCATCGTTGATTTCTGTGATAACCTCTACCTTATCCGGTGCCACATTAATTTTTTTGACCGTGCCTACCTGCACGCCCGCATAGCGCACAACATGCCCAGGCATCAGTCCGCTTACCTGAGGATAGTTAATGCGCAGCTCATAGCCTTTTTTGCCAAAGCTGAAAGCACCCATAAAGGTAATAATGCCGGCCAGCACCACCGCGCCGCCTAATGCAAAGGCACCTACCTTAACCTCACTGCTGCTCATCCTTCTCCTCCTCTTTCAATTCCGTACCGTTAATAAATGCTTTAACGATAGGATTAGTGCTGTTTTTTATCTCCGCAACCGTGCCTATCTGCACAATGCGTCCATTATATAGCATAGCGATACGGTCTGCGGCGTAATAGGCCGATTCCATATCGTGTGTTACCAAAACTGAAGTTACTCCCAGCGTCTGCTGAGTTTTGCGTATCAGCCTGCTGATGGTCATCGTCATTACCGGGTCCAGACCTGAGGTGGGCTCGTCATAAAAAACCATCTGCGGCTGCATGGCCAGCGCCCGCGCCAGACCGACGCGCTTTTTCATACCGCCGGAAAGCTCTGCCGGCAGCATCTTCTGCGTACCCGGCATGCCTACCATTTCCAACAGCTTGCCGACGCGCTCCTGTATTTCTTCCTCCGGCAGCTTAAAATGCCGCCGCAGGCCAAAGGCTACATTCTCGCCTACGCTCAAAAAATCGAATAAGGCGGAATACTGAAAAACTACGCCCATATGCTGGCGTAGGCCATCCCATTCATCCTCGGTGAAGGCGCTTACCTCCTGACCGTCGATAACAATACTGCCGGAAGTAGGTGGCAGCAGTCCTGTCAGCAGCTTGATGATGGTACTCTTACCGGTACCGGAAGGACCGATAACCGCCAGCGTTTCACCCTGACGTACATCCAAATCAAGATTATCAAGAATCACCTTGCTGCCGAAGGCCATTTTAAGTTGTCGGAGCTGAATCATAGCTTCGTTTGACATTCTGCCGACTCCTTACACATACAAAACGATAGAAAGAAAATAGTTGGTGATAAACACCAGAATAATCGAAAGCACTACCGAGGCTGTAGTCGCCAGGCCAACGCCTTCCGCGCCGTTCGGCGCGTTCAGGCCCTTATAGCAGCCTACGATAGCAATTATCGCACCAAAGACACAGCTTTTGACCATGCCGCCAAACACGTCATAGAACTCTGCCAGTGTCCTGATAGAATTTTCATAAGTAAAGCTGCCGATGCCGGCGTAATAATGCGCCACAACCCAGCCGCCGATATTACCAATAAAGTTAGCAAAAACAACCAGCACTGGCATCATCAGCACAAGCGCAATAAAGCGCGGCACCACCAGATAGCTCACAGGATTAGCAGCCATAACACGCAGCGCGTCAATCTGCTCGGTAACCTTCATCGTGCCAAGCTCCGCCGCAATCGCCGCGCCTATGCGGCCGGCAACAACAACGCCTGTCAGCACCGGCACCAGCTCACGCGCCATAGCGATAGCTACAATGCCGCCTACGGAAGAGGACGCACCCAGACGCACGAACTCCTTGGCCGTCTGTACGGAAAATACCATACCGGTACAGAGAATCGTCATCATCACAATCGGCAGCGAATCCGCTCCCAAAAGTGCCATCTGACGCACAACCTCCTTAGCGTTGGCATCCTTCAGACGTCGCAGCGTCGCCAACAGCAGCAGCGTCAGCTTGCCGCTGGCAGCACAGAAGGCCAATATTCTGTTGCCCATTGCTTCACAGATAGATTTCAGCATCTTTACATCCTTATCTTCAGCTTTTTCTACATAATCATTATACCGCCAAATTATGGCGAATGTATGACACAAAACAGCCATACCGATACAGTAATATGAAAAATTTTGTTAAGTGAACGGAAATATCACTCGACAAAATTACTTGTCAACGGTAAGCACGATTTCGCTCTCGCCATCAATGATGAAATCAAAGGGATACTTCTGCTTGAACGGGGAACCCTGCAGCATACCCGCAAGGCCTGCATCGTTAGCAGCAGCCTCCGGATTCGGCGGCTGCATTTGTCCCATCGCTACATCAATAATCAGCTCATTATTCTTGTCGGCCGTATTCACGCTCTTGATATAATCGCTGAGCTTGTGGCGTGTTTCCTTTTTCTTGGCAGCGGGAACACCCTCGGACTGCTGCTTGCGCAGCAATTCGATAGCCCAGGCCATGCTGCTGCCGCCGCGCACGTTCAGCGCCAGCTTGCCGCCCGGATGATCCTTAGGCACCTTGAAATAAACCGTCTTGGTAAATTCTTTGCCACGGTAAGGCTTCATAGTAACATCAACAGCTACCTTATCACCAGGCTTAACCTTGGCGTTCTTGGTGCGCACGTTAAGAATTTCCGCCACCTGCACTGCATTGCTGACCTCTGCCTCTACGTTAATGCCGTAAATCTGCACAGGCTCGAATTTGTTCTGCATCAGAATCGTTATCGCCTCCGTCAGCTCCGCATCCATATTTTTCAGCAGCGCGTCATTGGAATAATACATATTTTCGCGGTCAATCGTCAGCATTTCCTTCTTGCTGTCCACGCCGGTGATTGTAAAATGCAGTTTGGCTGTGCCACCGCCATTACGGTCCACAGTCTTGCTCACAGTATTGACTACTGCTGCATCGACCATCGAAGGCACCAGCTGCGGATCATCAATTAAGCGCATACGCATGCTATTGGCCTGTCCGCGGCTGCTGTCGTTGACCGTAACAAACATCGGAATAGAAGCAGGCTGCTTGCCGACTACGCCGCCGATACCGCTGGCACGGTCCTGCGTAATGCTGCCGATTGCCTCGCCCAGATTGCCTACCTTATAGCTGCTCTGCAGGTTAGGCACTACACCCAGTACCCACACCTTATTCATAAAGAAATTGCTGCTTCCGCGCTGCATAAAGGGATGACCGAAGGCCAGAATCTTACCGCTGTCATCGGTCCAGGTAACAGTACCGAGAGCGCCAAGAGTCATATCACCCTGCATCAGAGCGACGCCGACACTGCTGCCCGGCTCCAGCGGTTTATCGCTGGAAGCTCCTGTGCCGCCGCTGTTGACAGCAGTCAGGCCGAAGGGCTGCAGCTTCTCCTGCAGATATTCCATGCCGTATTCCGTAAAACCGCCTGCCATCAGCGCCGTTCCCTTAGGAATCCAGTCTGCCGGCAGCTCTCTCGGTTCGTCCAGAAGCGGCAGCATTTTGCCGATTGGTGTCAGGAAGCAGTAATGCGGGTCGTTGAAGGTCTTGCCGAAGGCCACAGCACCGACAAGTCTGCCGTCTACATAAACAGGACTGCCGCTCATGCCCTGAGCAACACCGCCTGTCTTTTCAATCAGATCGCCGTAAAGGCGCACAAAAATATTATATCCCATAGCTTCACTGCCGTTGACACCTAAAATTTCTACATTGAAGGTTTCAATAGTATCACCGCTGATAACGGTTTTGCCTATGCCCTGCATACCTGCACGCAGGTCACGCACCGGCATCAGAGGAACATTGGCGGCAGCTACCGCCAGCAGCTGGCAGCAAAACAATAATGCTAATAAAAATACTCTCATACTCGCTCCTAATAATAAAATATTTACCGGTCCGCTTCCGGTATTTTGCTCTATAATACTACAAAAACCGGCGGCTAAGAAGCTCGCCGGTTTTCTTTACCGTTATTCACTCACCTTAGCTACAACCTGCTGTGCCTCAATCTTATCACCCGGTTTAACCAGTACCTGGCTAACCTTACCTGCAGTTGTAGCACGCGCAGCAGCAATACTGCCGCCAGCTATAGATTTTACCTTTACCAGAATGTCACCCTGCTTAACCTGAGTGCCCTCCTGTGCCAGTCCATCGGCAACTACAATACCGCTGACAGCGGCGCGCTGGTCAGTCACAGCAGCACAGCCAACGGCAGCAAGTGTAAAGATGCCTAAAGCGGCAATAGTCAAAATCACTATCAACTTTTTACCCATGTGACTCACCTCATTTCAGATATATTTCTCTAACATAAATTATACAGCCTCAGCAATATTTTGACAAGTGAACAGACTGTAAACAGCTCTTAAATAAAACATTATGAAAATCATCTGCAGTTAAAAAATTACCGGCACATAATTTTTTACGCTTTTTTTGCCTATCCTACCCGAAATCACCCTTTGGGGTAGGGTGCAAAAGCGCTTTTTTTGGCTATAATATAAGCATCAAAGATTATAATTTCCACATCTGGAAAGGAGATGTTGTTATGAAAATCAAAAATTTTGCTATCGGAGCACTGGCAGCAGCAATGCTCTTTACTGGCACATCTGTTATGGAAGCGGCAGTCTATAATACCTCTGCAAGCAGACTCCCTACTAAGATTGACTCCCGCTGCGGCAGAACAGAAGCCTTTCTGCTGAAAAATACCCGCTTTGATGTAAAGCATACCATGACCGTAAACTATGCCGAGGAATATGTCGCTCCCTGCTTCAGCCGCAAAGGCATCTACATCAGTGATATGGAGGCCAAAGCTATTGCCTTTGCTGCCTTGCAGATGTATGATGTGCAGCAAAACAGCAACGGCTCCACAGTGAGCTTCAGTGCCAAGGGCGAAGCCGATTCCGGTGATGGTGATTACTGGCTGACTACTATTTATGACAACAAAAAATATATCAATGCCTTTATCAGTACCTACGATGAGCTCCGCACTGAAAATGCACACTCTATCCCTGCCAGCAAAGGCTATGCTCAATACGGGGACAGCATGTCTGCCGAAAGTTTGCAATACTCCAATCAAAGAATATACAACCTCTACAGCAAATTTGAAAACATGGACAGCTATTGGGCTCCCGGCGTAAAACTGGTTTTAACCGGTGACTATGTAAACTTCCGCACCGCCCCCTCCACGGACAGCAAGGTAATTGATTCGCTGATGTCCGGCGAAGAAATAGCACCGTTAGAAGGCGCATTCGAAGCCGAAGGCCGCCAATGGTGGAAGGCTATTAACGCTCAAGGCGAGGTTGGCTATGTAAGTGCAGATTTTGTACGCGTAGCCTGCTAAATAAGCATTAAGGAAGGATCACCAATGCTCAAAAAACTTTTAGGCTTAATATTTAGCGTCTGCCTGCTGCTAAGCTGCGGCTTAGCAGCTGCGGCGCCTGCGTCCGCCCTGTTCGGCAACGCCAGATATCTCATCTGCATCCATAAGCAAAGCTACCGCCTTGACGTCTATCAGCATGGTGTGGAGGAAGCAGTCTGCAGCTATCCTATCGCTGTTGCCAAAAACCCCGGTGACAAGCAGTACACAGGTGACAACCGCACCCCCACCTCCTGGGGCAGTGCAACAGCTATTCCCTCCTACTACACAGGTGCGGCAGTAGGCGTGCCTTCGGCGCAGGTTCCCCTCCGCATCGAAGAGGTTTGCCCGGCGCATTACTGGACGCACGATTTTGGTGACGGCAAGGGCGTAATTGAAGGCGCCTACGGTCCCTGGTTCCTTTCGCTGGACACCGGCTGGATTGGTATCGGCATTCATGGTACGCATGACCCCGCCTCTATCGGCACCATGGCCTCCGAGGGCTGTATCCGCCTGCGCAATGAGGATATCCAAAGCCTTAAGGAGCTTATCTGCAGCGATAACGGAGGCATCGGCACCGGCGTAATCATCACTGAGGATTAAGCTATAACCCGCAACAATAAAACAAGGAGCTGTCACATCTAAAGCGTGACCGCCCCTTGTTTTTTATTTTGTCTATATAACCAGCTTATTTGATGAACAATCCCAGACCGATGCTCACCAAACGCTCGCGCCCGTCCGAAGGCTTGTTGACGATTTTGCCGTTGATGACCATTTCGCTACTGCCGCCGCCATCATAATTGACAGCACTCACCGCCCCCAGCTTCACAAAATACTGCGCCAGCTCCGCGAGCGTCATGCCTGCGGAAGCACTGCTTCTGCCGTCAATAACAAGCATTAAAAGCGTGCCGTCCTGCTTCAGGCCGATTGCAGTACGCGGTGCTCTGCCGCGTGCGATATCGGGAGCCATCTGCTCCTCCGCAGTACGCACATTCACCCTGCCGTTTTCTACCAGCAGCGGACCGCCGCTGACAACAGTCGTTGCCGCATCCGCAATGCTGCTTCCCAGGCTCTGCGTAAGCGCTACATGGTCGCCCAGGCGCAGGCCTGCCAGAGCAGCCGCATTTGTGCCATGACCGGAAAGCACTACGCAACCCGGCTCCAAAGACATATTGCCTGCTGTGGAAACAGCAACAACGCGACCGTTTTTGATTTTCACCTCACGCCCGTACTGATTCGTTTTGGTCGACGTAGCGTAATAGGAATTAAACAGCACCAGGTCATTAGCTATACGCGCACGGTTCATGCCCTTCATCTGCAACGCCTTACCATCAGGCAGTGTTACGCTGCCGGTGTAAGCAATGTCGCGCACAATCTTCTGCTCGTTGCCCTGTACTACATAACCGCTGCGCGGCGTAGCATCCATAGCGACAAAATTGCCCTTATCCTTAACGTTGCCGATAACCCAGCCGTCGGTATCAAAATACGACGCATTGATGGCAGCCACAAGACCTCTTTGTGCCGCCTGCTTAGCCAGGCTGCCGCGTCCGTTATACATACCTGCAGCAGAAAATGGTCTTAGCTCTAGGCGCGCCGAAGGCGCAACGCTCACCAGATAGCTTACGATTGGTCTGCCGTTCAGCTCCTCCTGCGCATAGGTATAAGTAACGCCGCCGGCCAGCTGCGTCGTTGTTTTGCTGATAGGAATGCGGTAAATATCCAGCACCAGACGGTCAGGATTTTTCAGGTTATACATCTTGTACTGGCAATCCTTAGTTAAATCTATAACCACCTGTGCCTTTTTCTTCTTTTTGGCAGGAACAGTGATGCTTTTAATCACCGCATCCTGCTTAAAGACAGGACTTTGCGCCAGCGCCGTACCTTCAGGCAACGTAACCACCAGCTGCAAGCCGTTTTTTTTCGGCAGTATATTTAACAGGCTCCCTGCTGTCGAACACCAGACGTACTCGCGCAGGACTAACGCTGCTGCGTACCGCCGTAACGGGAGCGGCGCTCGCCGCAAGCGGAGCGGCACACAGCGCAGCCAACATAAGAACAGAACATATAAGTTTTTTGAAATTCATGTATAGGACCTCTTAAAAGAAAAACTAGTAGAAGATTGAAGAATGCATTAGAGCGTTGTGAGCCCCCTTCCGCCTCGCTTCGCTCGGCACCTTCCCCAAGGGGCAGGCAAGAAAGTTAGCAGAACGCTCTAACGAGCAATTTATATATCGTGTAAGGAATAGCAATTTTAGCAAATGAGTGTCTAGAACCATAGAAACAAGGCAACCGAAAACTAAAAGTTACTTGCGAACAAAATCGGCGCCGCACGTTTCGTACTGGTTCCACACGAAATTTGCGTTGTGCCCTATGGCACGGGAAAATTGCTGCTGACTGGAACGATATTTAATTGCGACGCTCACAGTCCCCTCTCCGTCATCGCTAAGCGATGCCACCCGCCCCAAGGAGAGACAGGAAGGACAGCAGAACGTCAAAGATTCTTCTTCACATCTACACAAAAGGAGCTGCCAACGGCAGCTCCTCCCCAAAATCAATAATCAACAATCAATACCCTAGCATCAATCAACCAGATTAGACGCAGTATAAACAGTACCAGGATGCAGCTTATCCAGATTCTCCAGCGCCTTGCCGGTGCCAAGAGCAACACACTCCAACGGATCATCGGCAATATGCGTAGTAATACCGGTCTCACGCTGCATAATCTCAGCCAGACCGTCAAGCAGCGCACCGCCGCCGGTCAGATAAATACCGTTATCAACAATATCCGCAGCCAGCTCCGGCGGGCATTTTTCCAGAACACCACGCACAGTAGCAATCAGAGAAGCAACAGCATCCTCCAAGGCCACACGGCAATCCTCTGAGCTTACGCTGAAGGTAGTCGGCAAACCGGTAACCATATCACGGCCACGCACAGTAATAGACTCATGACGACCATCAGTAATAACAGTAGCAACATTCATCTTGATTTCCTCAGCAGTACGTTCACCGATAAGCACATTATGTACCTTCTTTACATGGCGCACAATAGCCTCATCAAAATGATCACCGCCGATACGGATAGAAGAATCTACAACAATACCGCCAAGGCTCAGCACAGCGATATCGGTAGTACCGCCGCCGATATCAACAACCATGTTGCCGCGCGGTACGGAAATATCAATACCGGCGCCAAGAGCAGCAGCCAGCGGTTCCTCAATCAGATAGGTTTTGGATGCACCGCCCTGGGTAGTAGCCTCCATAACAGCACGCTTTTCTACAGAAGTAATGCCGATAGGCACACAAGTCATAACACGCGGTTTGAAAAACAGGCTCTTGCCCGCAACCTTCTCAATAACGTAAGCCAGCAGCTTCTGCGTTACCGTATAATTCGCAATAACGCCTTCCTTCAGCGGACGGATAGCAACGATACTACCGGGAGCACGTCCCAGCATTTCTCTTGCATCATCGCCCACAGCCAACACCTTATTGCGCACCTTGTCAATCGCAACAACAGAAGGCTCCTTCAGGACAACGCCCTTACCCTTGACATAAACAAGAATGTTAGCGGTACCCAAATCAATACCGATATCCATACTCTTAAACATTAGTCATATCTCCTTAATCTACATCTACGCGTTCAATATCTGCACCCAGATTTTTCAGCTTAGCAACAATGTTCTCGTAGCCACGGTCGATATGGTGCAAATCACCGATACGTGTCGTACCCTCAGCCACAAGGCCTGCCAGAATCATAGCGGCACCGGCACGCAAATCGGTTGCACGCACATCGCAGCCTGTCAGCTTGCAGGGACCGTCGATAACGGCACTGCGGCCTTCTGTAGAAATCTGCGCACCCATACGGTTCAGCTCAACCACATGCATAAAACGGTTCTCAAAAACAGTTTCCGTAACCTTGCTGCGGCCTTCGGCAATAACCATCATCGCCATCATCTGCGCCTGCATATCAGTCGGGAAGCCGGGGTAAGGCAGAGTTTTGATAGATACAGCCTTCAGCGGATTCTGGCCGATGACGCGCACCTTGTCAATATCCTCTTCAACCACGGCACCAGCCTCTCGCAGCTTGGCAATCAGCGGCTTCTGATGCTCCGGCAGAACATTTTCCACCACAACATCGCCACCAGTCATAGCAGCAGCAATCATATAAGTGCCTGCCTCAATACGGTCCGGAATAATGGTGTAGTCTGCACCATGCAGCTTGTCTACACCCTCAATGCGGATAGTATCGGTACCGGCACCGCGGATTTTGGCACCCATCTTATTCAGATAGTTGGCCAAATCGACAATCTCCGGTTCTTCGGCAGCATTTTCCAAAATAGTAGTACCCTCAGCAAGAGAAGCTGCCATCATAATATTTTCGGTAGCACCTACGCTCGGGAAATCAAAATAAATGCTGGTACCCTTCAGTCCCTCGGGAGCACTTGCTTCAATATAGCCATGTCCCTGTTCGATTTTTACACCCAAGGCCTCAAAGCCCTTCAGGTGAATATCAATCGGACGAGCACCGATAGCGCAGCCACCGGGCATAGAAATACGCGCTTTACCGATGCGTGCCAGCAGAGGTCCCATTACCAGAAAGGACGCACGCATAGTGCGCACCAGCTCATATGGTGCTTCATACGAGGTTATCTCAGTGCTGTCGATATCCAGCACATTCTTTTCCGGACTGCATTCTACAGCCAGTCCCAGACATTTTAAAACTTCACTTATAGTATGCACATCTTCCAGCATCGGAACTTCATCAAGATGACTTGGGGTAGTTCCCAGGATAGAAGCTGCAATAATCGGCAGTACAGCGTTTTTCGCACCGCTGGTTTTAACTGCACCAACGAGGCGGTTCCCGCCCTTCACAATTAGTTTTTCCAAAATAGCCCTCCTGCATATGCGAAGTCGGAAAAATTTTTCCGTAACAAATATTTTATCATCAAACACGGGCACTTTTCAAGACTTAATAAAAATCCGGAAAATTTTGCCACAGGCGCCTCTCGCCCGGCCTTATAAGAAAAAGCCGGTACTGCTTCCGGCTCAGAAATTCACCCGCTGGCGGTCTGCTAAAATATTATAATAGGTTTCCTTCTCCATTAATTCCCGGCGGATAGCCTTTTTAGCATCCTCATCAGTGCATTCTGACAGACGCTTACGCAAAAAAGCTATATCCTGCTTCAGCATCAGCATTTTATTTCCTGCCAGACTTTCTACGATATCAGCCATCTTACAGTCACCGTCCTTACTTATATATCAAATTCTTCTCATCTGGAAGTTTGCGGCCTTGCCTAATTCTACATACTATAGTCTACTATAAGCAAGTTTAATATGCAAGGAAAAATGTGTGACAAAACACAAAAACCGGCTGATGACGTTCGTTTGCGTTTTTCCTAGGAACTTTGCAGCTAAAATTGCGTTTTTCATATGAACTTTGTGCTTGCGAGTACATTTTTCATAGGAAAAACGCAAAAACATTGGCATTAACGATTCTGACGATACAAAAACCGTCAGCTTGCCACTTTATCTGCTCTGGAATATCAAAAGTTATTTATAAGTATATATGCAAACACCCGAAGCCATTACGACTTCGGGTGTTTTGTTTATTGCGACATGACTTGCTATATTTTTTTAGGGCAAGCCTGCACTCACAACCGCTCTACTCTTGCCTCGCCGTGCCACATAAATTTGGTTGCCAAAGCCAAAAGCTCTGCATCCTCCAAGCCCTCGCTAACTACAACCACATCTGCCTGCAAAAGGCTCACGCTCAAATCGCAGAACATTTTGCGCAACTCGTTAATCATCTTGGCGTCACCGCCATTCACCTTTCCAGGAGTACGCTCTGCCAGATGCCAGTAAAGCTGCTTTAAAATATAGCTTTCGTTTTATTGTACTCTTTGATGTTATCAATAATATTATAAGGATAGACTTCTGCGTCACGCCACGTAGCCTTATACGCATCGAGCACTTTATTTTCATACTCCTGCTTATAAGCTGCCCAGCCCTCGCGGTCGTCAAATTTCAGCATATCCTCCAACTTATCACGGCAGCTGATAACCTTACGGCAGCGCACAAGCATGGCGTAAATCAGCGCCCGCTCCGCTTCTGTAGCCTGCACAGGCTCCGGCGTAATCGTAAAAACCTGTAAGCCTTCATTCAATTTATGGCGGCGCTCTGCCTCCAGGCGTGCCATTTTCAGGTGCTGCATTGAAAGCAGGCTGTCCTCGCAGCTCACAGGCAGCCCCTGTGCCTGCAAGGCGGCAATTTCGTTCTCATTACATAAAACTAAAATACGCTGCTTTTTTTCTGCCTGCCAAAGCTCGTTAAGGGCATTCATTTATCGCTCTCCAGGAAAGCAGCGAATGCTTTATAGGTGTAATAAACATCCAGCTTAGAGCTCAGCTCGAACGGAGAATGCATGCACAGAATAGGCACACCAAGGTCAACTACGTCCATATCCATAGCAGCAACATACAAAGCAACGGTACCACCACCGCCTTCATCTACAGCGCCCAGCTCACCGATCTGCCAGAAAACATCAGCCTCATCCATAATGCTGATAACCTTAGCCATAGTTTCGGCACTGGCATCATTAGAGCCGGATTTGCCGCGCGCACCGGTATATTTGGTCAATACAGGGCCTTTGTTGACGAAGCAGCTGTTGCGTTCTTCATATACGGAAGCAAAGCTCGGATCATAGGCACCGTTGACATCGGAGGAAAGTGCGGTAGTATTGCGCAGCAGCTTGCGGATGTTGGCACCCTGAGTTGCTGCCAAATCCTCCAGATAGTGTAGCACGAAATCGGAATTCAGGCCGGTGTTGCCGTAGGAACCGATTTCCTCTTTATCTGCCAAAACTGTAACAGTAGTGTAGTACGGTGCTTTGGTATCGATTTCCGCAGTCAGTGCGGTATAAGCGCAAACCTTGTCATCCTGGCCGTAGGCACCGATCAGGCTGCGGTCCAGACCTACATCCTGCGCCTTGGTTGCGGGAACAAATTCAATTTCCGCACGCATAAAATCATGCTCGGTAATACCGTACATTTCGTTGAGCAGAGCCAGCGCGTTCAGCTTTACGGCGTCCTTTACGCCTTCTTCTTCGCTTTCGTCAACAAAAGGCAGGCTGCCGATAACAATGTTCAGCTCCTCGCCCTTAATGCCTTCGCTCAGCTTGCGCTCGTTCTGTTTAGCGCCAAGATGCGGCAGCAAATCGGTTACACAGAATACGGGGTCGCCGGCATTTTCGCCCACGCATACCTTCACCATCTCGCCGTTCTTTTTGATGATAACGCCATGCATAGCCAGAGGCACGGTTACCCACTGATATTTGCGGATACCGCCGTAATAATGCGTTTTAAAATATGCCATCTCATGGTTTTCGTATACCGGGTTCGGTTTCAAATCCAGACGCGGAGAATCGATATGCGCAGCGTTCAGACGCACACCTGCCTCGAGCGGTGCGGTGCCGAAGGTGGACATAGCCAGAGATTTGCCGCGGTTTACGAAATAAACCTTGTCGCCGGGTTTATATGCCTTGCCTTCTTCGAAGGGAACATAGCCTGCAGCAGCCAGCTTTTCTACAGCCTTGGCGGTAAATTCACGCTCGGTCTTTGCTGTATTCAAAAATTCCTTGTAGCCTTCGCAGTATGCAAACGCTTCTTCCTTGGCAGCAGTGTTCTTCTTAGCTATATGGGGGAATTCCCATGTCAAATTCTTTTGTAATTCCTTTGCAGTTGTCATAATCTATCACTCCTTGTATCAACTTTAGTAAGCGGTGCCAAACGACACTATGTAAATAATACCACAAATGGCACCATTTGGGGAGAGGAAGGGAAATGTATACAATCGGAGCTTCCGCAAGCTCTTTTTATCCCTCTACCCACTGCAATAGCGTCACAGCGTCACTAAGCGTCACTTGCTCTGCTTGGCCCTTTCAATCGCCCGGCGCAGCTCCGCCAGCTCCTGACTGATAATCCTTTCAGCATCCTTATAGCGTGCTTCTAAATCAGTAATAGTTTCCTCGTCGATTTCCTGCTTTTCGTCAGCAAGATTCTGCACATCCTGCTGCAGATTAAGCAGTGAAAAATATTTCTCGGGATAGGTGGCAACCTCCTCCTCATCATCGCGCCCGAAGGTAATATATCCGTATTCTCCCTGCAGCGGATAGTTATAACGCCATCTGTCATATTCTTCCCTGCTGATTTCACCCTTTTGCAAAGCGGAATACATGTCAACCCATTCCTGTAAAACTGCATTTCTGACACCGGTTATAGTTGGGTGCTCAGGATAGGTCTTTTCAATCCGCAAGTAATATTCATCATCTATCTTTTTGATTTCCGAGCCGTATTTATCCTCCATAGCAAAGAAAATATGCATTCTGTTCGCCCAGGTTCTTATATTCGGTATATTTAAAGCGTAAGGACTGATTCCGAATATAGCGGCAATTTTTTTCAGCATTTCTTCTTTGGGCACCCTGTCACCCGATTCGTATTGGGCAACACGCACATCGCAGGTTTTATCGCTAAAGCCCAGTAATTTTCCTAATTCCTTTTGGGTGTAATTATGTAAACGGCGAAAGAAGCCGATGCGTTCACCGATATTATTTCTTATTATCATCCGCCTAGCACCTCCTACTTAAATTTTTTGTTAAGTATAGTATAGCACCATTTTCATTTTTATAATCAAAAAAGTTTATAGAAAATTCCTTTTTTTGCTTGACTTTACTCTAATAGTTTAGTATCATCAAGATAAGTACTAAACAGGTTAGTGTTTTACTAATCATATTTGTTAAAGGAGTGTATTGAAATGCAAAAAGACAATGTATTCTATTCCCCCCAACAGTCCAACATCTGCTTGCTCCTCTTCTCTGGAAGCAGTCAGCCTGCCCGATCTGTATGACACCAGCTACACACCGGCCACAGCCTTAATCGACAATTTTTTATACAGCGGTGTGTATATTTTGGCGGGACCGCCCAAAACAGGCAAATCCTTCCTCATGGCTCAGCTTGCTTACCATGTTGCCGCAGGCATGGAATTTTTTAACCATAAGGTAACACCTGCTTCCGTACTGTACTTATCATTGGAGGATGAATTGGTGCGTCTGCAAAAACGTTTTTCGCGCATGTTCGGTGTAGAAGGTAACGCCAATTTATATTTAGCTACCAAGGCCGACAGCTTAAACAAAGGACTGCAGGAGCAATTGACGGAATTTTTGCAAAGCAATCCTGCTACTAAGCTGGTAATTATTGATACGCTGCAAAAGATTCGCGAATTTACCAGCTCCTCCTACAGTTATGCTTCTGATTACCACATCATCAACATTCTTAAGGAAATAGCAGCGCGCTACAATATTTGCATCGTTGTCGTTCATCATACCAGAAAAATGGAGGCAGAGGATAAATTTGATAAGATTTCCGGCACAACCGGTCTCTTAGGTGCCGCTGACGGAGCAATGATCCTGCAAAAGGAAAAACGTACAGACAAGCGTGCTCAATTAAATATTGTCGGCCGCGAGCTGCCGGATCAGGAAATTATTATAGAATTTATGCCTGAAAACTGTACCTGGAAATTCATCCGCTCCTGCCAGCAATTATGGGAAGAGCCGAAGGATTTGCTGCTGGAACAGGTTGCAGCTTTAGTCAGCGACGAGAGTAAAATTTGGCACGGCAGCGCAACACAAATGCTGCAGGCCCTTAATATAAGCACTGATGATATAAAGCCCCACATTCTTTCCCGCAGGCTTAATGTCAAAGTTGACAAGCTTTATAATGACTATGGTATTTATTATCATAACAAGCGTTCCAATAAAGGCTCTGATATTACCTTGAAGAAGCTGGACGCCAAAACTGCGTGACGCTTGGTGACGCTGTGACGGTTTTCCGGATACAGCTGACAAATTTTATCATAAGCAGCTGAAAAAGCTATGCTTACAATTTGCGTTTAGCGCAATACAAAAACCCCCGCCCTGACGGACGGGGGTAATTTTTTTGGCATTGTCGCAATGCTTATTACAGCTTGTGAGTAGTACGCAAGCGGGCAACAGCTCTCTTCAGCGCGTTTTCGGCACGAACAGTGTCAATGTCTTCGCTCTTGGAAGCAAGACGTTGCTCTGCACGTTCTTTAGCTGCGGTTGCACGAGCGGTATCAATATCTGCATCAGCTTCGGCAATAGTTGCCAGAACGGTGCATTTATTGTCTTTCATTTCCAGAAAGCCGCCGCAAACAGCAAATTCTTTAACGCTGCCGTCAGTGAACTCCAGCTTCATCGGCGCAATATCCATGGTCGCAATGATAGGCATATGTCTAGCTTTGAGGCCCAGATTACCGGACAAAGCACGGAAACCCACATAAGTTACTTCTTCAGAAGTGAACAGCATCTTATCCGGCGTGACAATTTCAAAAGAAAACGGAGTAGCCATCTATTAATCCTTCATAGTTGCAGCCTTGGCAACAGCGTCATCAATGGTACCAACCATGTAGAAAGCACCTTCCGGCAGGTCATCATGCTTGCCTTCGAGGATTTCTTTGAAGCCGCGGATGGTTTCCTTCAGAGGAACATATTGACCGGGGGTACCGGTGAACTGTTCAGCAACGAAGAATGCCTGGCTGAGGAACTTCTGAATCTTACGAGCACGAGCAACAGTTACTTTGTCTTCCTCGCTCAATTCTTCCATACCAAGAATTGCGATGATATCTTGCAATTCTTTGTAACGTTGCAGGATAGCCTGTACGCCACGAGCAACATGATAATGCTCTTCGCCGATTACCAGCGGATCGAGGATACGGCTGGTGGAGTCGAGCGGGTCAACTGCCGGATAAATACCAAGCTCTGCGATTTGACGAGACAATACGGTGGTTGCATCCAAGTGAGCGAAGGTGCCTGCCGGAGCCGGGTCAGTCAAGTCATCCGCAGGTACATATACAGCCTGTACGGATGTGATAGAACCGGTCTTGGTGGAGGTAATACGCTCTTGCAGTGCGCCGATATCGTTTGCCAGGGTAGGTTGGTAACCTACTGCGGAAGGCATACGGCCGAGCAATGCGGATACTTCGGAACCAGCCTGAATGAAACGGAAAATGTTATCGATAAAGAGCAGTACGTCCTGGCCGCCAACATCACGGAAGTATTCTGCCATGGTCAGGCCGGTCAGACCAACACGCATACGTGCTCCAGGAGGCTCGTTCATCTGGCCGTATACAAGAGCAGTCTTGTTGATAACGCCAGACTCTTTCATTTCGCCCCACAGGTCGTTGCCTTCACGAGTACGTTCGCCAACGCCTGCGAATACGGAATAGCCGCCGTGTGCAGTAGCAATGTTATGGATAAGCTCCATAATAATAACGGTTTTACCTACGCCAGCACCGCCGAACAGACCGATTTTACCGCCCATTGCATACGGAGCGATAAGGTCAACGACTTTAATGCCGGTTTCCAAAATTTTAGTAGCTGTAGCCTGTTGGTCAAAGCTCGGAGCCGGTCTATGAATAGGCCAGTGATCAGCTGCTTCAACCGGAGTGTCATCATGGTCTACAGTTTCACCTAAAACGTTGAAGATACGGCCCAGTACACCAGGACCAACCGGAACGCTGATAGGAGCGCCGGTATCTACAACTTCCATGCCACGAACCAGACCGTCGGTGGAGCTCATAGCAACAGCGCGGACAATGTTATTGCCGATGTGTTGCATAACTTCTGCGGTCAGGTGGATTTTTACTTTACCCTCATCGGTGGTGCCGTCAATGTGCAGCGCGTTGAGGATAGCAGGCATGCTTTTAGGAGGAAACTCTACGTCGATAACAGGGCCTACAACTTGTACGATTCTACCTGTATTCAAGGTTTTAGCCTCCCTACGAAATATCTAATTAGTTTTGTGCCTGTTTCAGAGCTTCTACGCCGCCAACGATTTCGTTCAGCTCGCGGGTAATGGATGCCTGACGTGCCTTGTTATAGGACAGCTCCAGGTTTTGTACCAGCTTGCCTGCGTTATCGGTAGCAGAGCTCATAGCAGTCATACGAGAACCCAACTCACTGGCAGCAGATTGTACCAGTGCGGCGTAAACTACGGTTTCCAGATACTTAGGTGCAAGTACCTGCAGAGTTTCGTCTTCATCAGGCTCGAAAATAAAGCTTGCGCTAGCTTTGCCTTTCTCCTTTACAGGAGGCTCTACCGGCAGAATCTTGTCGCTGGTAGGAATTTGGGACAAAGCGGTTTTGAAAAGTGTAAACACAATATGCAGCTCGTCGAAATGCTCGTCAGCAAATTGTTTAATTGCATCCTGAGCAATTTCTACTGCATTTGCGTAAGACGGTCTGTCGGAGTAGCCGAAGTGGCTGCTCAGCACTTTATAGCCGCGACGTTGGAAGAAATCTCTAGCCTTACGGCCGCTGGTGATAATGACTACGTCATGCTCACATTCGGAAATCTCCGCAACTGCTTTTTTCAAAGCGTTGGAACTATATGCGCCTGCCAGACCTTTATCAGAGGCGAGCACCAGATAACCAACTTTTTTAACATCACGATGTTGAAGCAGCGGGTGTTTTTTGGCACTTAAGCCTGCAAGGATGCTCGGATCGCTCACAACGCTGGATAACACTTCTTTGATCTTGATGGCATACGGACGGCTTGCAGCAGCTTTTTCCTGCGCTCTTCTGAGGCGGGCAGCAGCAACCATTTTCATAGCCTTCGTGATCTTGCCAATGTTACCTACGCTTTTCATGTGGCGATGAATCTCGCGTGCAGTAGCCATTAGTTAATCACCTACCTTCACTAACAAAGGTATCCTTGAACTCGGCGATAGCTTTCTTCAGAGCTTCTTCGTTCTCATCAGTGATTTTCTTGGTTTTGATGATGTCTCCGCCAACTTCCGGATGGTTAGCTTCCATGAAGTCCAGGAATTCTTTTTCGCAGCGGGTTACATCTTTAACTGCTACGTCATCCAGATAGCCTTTGGTACCAAGGTAAATAGCCATAACCTGTTTTTCAACAGACAACGGGCTGTATTGGCCTTGTTTCAGAACCTCGGTCAGACGTTGACCACGGTCCAGCTGTGCTTTGGTAGCTTTATCGAGGTCAGAAGCAAACTGAGCAAATGCTGCCAGCTCGCGGAACTGAGCCAGATCCAGACGTAAGGTACCTGCAACCTGCTTCATAGCTTTGATCTGAGCAGCACCACCTACACGGGATACAGACAGACCGGAGTTGATAGCCGGACGGATACCGGAGTAGAACAGCTCGGATTCAAGGAAGATCTGACCGTCGGTAATAGAAATTACGTTGGTCGGAATGAAGCCGCCTACGTCACCTGCCAGGGTTTCGATGATCGGCAGTGCGGTGATGGAACCGCCCTTCAGTTCATCGTTCAGCTTAGCAGCGCGTTCCAGCAGACGGGAATGCAAATAGAATACGTCGCCAGGGTATGCTTCACGTCCTGGAGGACGACGGAGCAGCAGGGACATTGCACGGTATGCAACAGCGTGTTTAGACAGGTCGTCGTATACGCACAGAACGTCTTTGCCCTGATCCATGAAGTATTCAGCCATGGTTACGCCAGCGTACGGAGCCAGGTATTGCAGCGGAGCGGAGTCAGCAGCAGTAGCAGCAACGATGATGGTGTATTCCATAGCGCCGTGTTGTTCCAGAGTACGAACAATACGAGCGATGTTAGAAGCCTTTTGGCCGATAGCTACATAAATGCAGATAACGCCCAGACCTTTTTGGTTGATAATGGTGTCGATTGCAACTGCAGTCTTACCGGTACCACGGTCGCCGATGATAAGTTCGCGCTGACCACGTCCGATAGGAACAAGTGCGTCGATACATTTAATACCGGTTTGCAGCGGGGTATCAACGGATTTACGATCTGCGATACCATGTGCAGGAGATTCAACCGGACGACGAGCTGCAGCAGCGATTTCGCCTTTGCCGTCGATCGGGTCACCGATAGCGCTAACTACACGGCCCAGCAGGTTTTCACCAACAGGAACCTCCATGATGCGGCCAGTACGGCGAACTACGTCGCCTTCTTTAATTTTGGTCTCGCCGCCCATCAGTACGATACCAACGCTGTCCGGGTTCAGGTTCAGAACCATGCCGGATACGTTGTGGGGCAGTTCAACTAATTCGCCAGCCATAGCGTTTTTCATACCGATAACGGTTGCGATGCCGTCACCGATTTTTTCTACGATACCAACTTCTTCCAGATCAGCATCCACATTGTAATTCTCCAGCTTATTGCTGAGAGCATCACCCAGGGCTTCCGGTTTGGTGTACTCGTGAACGTCGATGCCGTTCAGAGCAACTTCCATTTTCTTCAGCTTGCGCAGTGCGGAAGCGTCGAATACCTTATCGCCAACTTGTACGATGATGCCGCCGAGGATAGACGGGTCAACTTTCTTGTTCAGGAAAATCTCACGGCCCAGTTTCTCGGTCAGGATTACAGAAATGGATTGATACTCGTCAGCCGACAATTTCTTGGCGGTAGTAACGTTTACATCTAACAGCTCTTTAATGGAGCCCAGATCGATTTTGAAGTCGGACAATTGTTGCTTAATTAAAGCAATATTTTCTTCTGTCTTCATATTGTACCAATCACCTCCGAATACCGGGGTTTTGCCTGCTGTTTCGCATTTCAGCGGCATACTTCCGGCTTAATAGGGAAAGCAGCAAAATTATTTCATGATAGAATCAACGATTTTGCTAGCCATTTTTTGTCTTCTTCAGAATCCTAACTTTTGTTCTACGATCTTGCTAGCAGCAATCATGGACAGGTTGATAACTTGTGCACGAACTTCGTCCATAGCTTTCTTCTGTTCCAGTGCGATTGCTTCTTTAGCAGTTGCAATAACCTGATCTTGTTCAGCTTTGGTGTCTGCCATGATCTTGTCATGAGCAGCCTGAGCAGTTTTGCGGGCAGCATCAACAATAGCTTGAGCTTCTTGTTTAGCTTCAGCCAGCTTTGCAGCGTATTCAGCTTTAACTGCTTCTGCGTCAGTCTTAGCCTTTTCTGCAGCTTCCAGATCGCTTGCAATTTTGTTCTTACGCTCTTCCATAATGTTGCATACGGGTTTGTAAGCGAATTTTGCAAGAACGAAAACTAAAACCAAAAAGTTCAGGATCTGCGCGATAAGTGTTGCATTGAAGTTAACCAATTATAGCACGCTCCTTTTTGTAATATCTTGCAAAATTAAATTATTTAATGAACGGGTTAGCGAATACCAGAACGATAGCGATTACATAGCACAGAATAGGCATGGATTCGATCAAGCCTACGCAAACCAGCATGTTGGTAAAGATTTTACCAGCTTCTTCCGGTTGACGAGCCATGGATTCAATAGATTTGCCGCACATGTTGCCGTTACCGATACCAGCGCCAGCAGCAGCACCCAAGCAAACAAGGCCTGCACCGATTACAGATGCAGCAGTAATGATTGCATTTTCAGACATTTGTTTCATCCTTTCGAAATTGTGATTTTAAATTTTTTTTGCTTAAAAAGCTTAGTGTTCGTCGTGGCTAGCAAATGCCAGTGCATAGCTGCCCAAAGACAAAATGGTAAAGATAAAAGCCTGAACGAAGCCAATGAACAGGGAGAACATTACCCACAGTTCAGGAACTACCCACGGAGCCAGCTGATACAGTACGATCAACAGGATTTCGCCTGCCAGGATGTTACCAAAGAGACGAAGAGCCATGGTCAGCGGTTTAGTCACTGCATCCAAAAGATGCAACGGCAGGAATGCCGGACTCGGGCTGATGAAATGTTTAAAGTGGCCGATACCTTGTTTCGCCACACCAACGCAGTACGCGCTAAACGCAATTAGCAAAGAAAGCGCAAAGCAGGTATTAATGTCATTGGTAGGTGAAGTCCAGTGAACGCCAATCTGCGGAAGCAAAATGCCCAGTTCGTTTGCTACCAGGATAAACATAAACAAGGTAACGATGAACGGTGCCATAAATTTACGGCCTTTGGATCCCAGGTTGTCTTCCATCAGACCATTTAAGAAATCAAGAATGATTTCCATTGCATTCTGCAGTCCGGAAGGAACCATTTTCGGGTTCTTACAAACCAGAAGGAACAGTACGAAGACGATTGCCATGGTTACCCAGGTCATGTACATGGTTTGCATGTTGACTTCACCTAAAAAGGTAGATTGGGTAAGGTAATGGATAATCTCTCCGGATTTTTCTGCACCTTCAGCTGCTGCATTTCCCATTTTTACACACTCCTTTCTTCACGCCCTCTCATTTTGATGTTGGTACGCGATAAATAATAGATTTAAAATAAAGAATATATGTATCAGAAGAAACCCGCCGAAAGCGCCATGCACAGCAAGCTTCATCCTTAACATCGTAATAATAAACGCGGCCGCAGCGGCCAGACGGGCCCAGCGAAAACGCTTCATGATTTTCAGTCCCTGCTTGGGCATCTCCACATATGGCAGAGATTTTTTGATGCCTAAAAACAAAATGGACAGATCTATCGTGCCGGCCAGCACGCCGCAAAGCACGCCGTGGGCAAAGGCACTGCGCTGCCATAACCAGAGCGGCACCGCTACGAGCAGCGCACACATACAGATGCGCGCTACAAAGGCGTTCGCGCCGTTTCTCGCTATGGGAGTCAAATCAAAATTACTTTTCATCCTTCTTGTGTTCGGTGTCCCGTGAAAGGACGCTCCTCTGAATCAGATTATAGTAGGTCATAACAAGTGAAACTATTGCCAGACCGATGCAGATGCCCCGCATCGTATGGTCACCGGTTTCCAGATGACGGTCGAGCCAGTCGCCGCCGAAGTACGCCAGCAGGAAATCAATCACGGCCATAAACGCCAGAGAGGACACAGTAGCCAAAGCTTCAAGCATCCGCATATGCTCCTTGTCGGGTGTTTTGTTAGTCATGATTTTTCACCACAGCACGAATTCACAAATTAATCATATTTACTCTTTTAATTTTAATATTTTTCACAGTTTCTGTCTACGCCTTAGACGCAAATTCCGGCAAATTTTCTACATCAAAGCCATTTTTTCTTAAAATAGCATGGATAATACGCTCGCAGGCCTTGCCGTCACCGTAAGGATTGGCAGCCTCCGCCATGGAGCGATAATGCTCAGCATCATCCAAAAGCAGATTGGTTTCGCGCAGCACATCATCATAAGCAGTGCCTACGAGCTTGACAGTTCCTGCTTCAACAGCCTCCGGACGTTCGGTGGTATCACGCAGAACCAGAACCGGCTTGCCTAAGGCAGGAGCCTCCTCCTGAATTCCGCCGCTGTCTGTGAGCACAATATCAACCTTGGCCATCAGATTGGCAAACGGTTCATATTCCATAGGCTCAATCAGATGCACTCTGTCTAAATGTCCCAGCTCCTCGCGCACGATTTCACGCACCTTGGGGTTTTTGTGTACTGGGAAGATTGCTTCCACATCGGGATGCGCTTCCAGCACGCTCTTCAAAGCGCGGTAAACATGACGCATAGGCTCGCCCAGGTTTTCACGGCGGTGGGTAGTCATCAGAATCAGACGATGACCGCTGGCAAATACCTTGTTGAACTCCTCGTCCTCAAAGCGGTAGCCTTCCTTCACCGTAGTCTGCAGGGCATCGATAACAGTATTGCCTGTTACCAGAATCTGCTCGGGGCAGATGTTTTCCTTCAGCAGGTTAGCCTTGCTGGTAGAGGTCGGTGCAAAATGCATATCGGCAATCGCACCGGTCAGCTTGCGGTTCATTTCCTCCGGGTAAGGAGAATATTTATTACCGGTACGCAGGCCTGCTTCCACATGGCCTACAGGAATCTGCGCATAAAAGGCAGCCAGAGCACCGGCAAAGGTAGTCGAAGTATCGCCATGCACCAGCACCATATCGGGCTTTGCTTCCTCCATAACGGATTTCAGGCCCATCAGCGCGCGGGTAGTAACATCATACAGGGTTTGACCTGCCGACATAATATTCAAATCATAATCAGGCGTAATGCCAAACAAATCCAGTACCTGATCAAGCATCTCGCGATGCTGTGCGGTAACTGCCACAATCGGCTGGATATATTCAGGATATTTACGCATTGCCAGCACCAGCGGGCACATTTTGATGGCTTCCGGACGAGTGCCGAAAACTGTCATTAACTTTATCTTCTCCACGGTTCTTCCTCCCCCTTATCTGTCGTTCAGAATACCGATTTTCTTAGCACCAACGGCAACTGCCGTAATAATAACCGCTATAATAAGTGCGGCGTAAAAGCCGTCGAACTCTGCCCACAGCACAGCTGCGATACCGAGCACGGCTGTAATAGCATACATCAGCAGAACTGCCTGCTTCTGGTTCATGCCCATCGCCAGCAGGCGGTGATGCAAATGGCCCTTATCGGGCTGGAAAATAGGGCGGCCGTTGCTGTAGCGGCGCATAATCGCAAAGGCTGTATCCATAATCGGCAGGCCCAGTGCAATCGCCGGTACAATCAGCGCTACGGTAGCAGCAGTCTTGACTGCGCCGTAAACCGAAATGGCTGCCAGCATATAGCCGATGAACATACTGCCTGTATCGCCCATAAAAATAGTAGCGGGATTAAAATTATAGCGGATAAAACCGATAATGCCGCCGGCCAGAGCCGCAGTCATTACAGCTATATGGTAATAACCCATCTGAACCGCAACCAGAATAACCGTCATAGAAGCAATCGCAGATACGCCTGCTGCCAGGCCGTCCAGACCGTCAATCAGATTGACAACGTTCGTAAAGCTGATAACCCAGAAAATTGTCAGCGGTATAGAAATAAACCATTCGTTAAGATAAAAATAGCCGCCGAAGGGATTGTTCAGCCATTCGATACGGATATCGAAGGCCACAAGTACGCAGGCAGCAAAAATCTGCCCCAGCAGCTTGACCTTTGCCGGCAGCTGATATTTGTCATCCAGTACGCCTACGATGGCAATCACGCTGCCGCCAAGCAGAATGCCGACAATATCCTTCGTCAGCTCCAAGCTTGCCACTGCGGCAATCATAAAGGCAATATAAATAGCCAGACCGCCAAGACGCGGCATAATCTTCTTATGCACCTTGCGGTTATCGGGCTTGTCAATCGCGCCGATTTTAAAGGCTAATGTTTTAATATAAGGGGTCAATATATAGCTTACCAAAGCGGCAAGCAGAAAAGGGAAACCGTAAGCACTTAACATTTATTTCTTTCTCCACCGAAACCTGATTCCTTGCACACGAAAAACACTAAACTATTCATTCCTTATATAGTATAACATTTTTGACACTTGCGTCAATTACTTTTATTACAAAAATGATGAAACAAGCCATTTTTTCCGCAAAATTCTCCCGAATTATTCCCATTTATTATAGCATAATATCATTAAGGGAATATATCCTTTTGGCATAACTTATATATTGTTTCGTTTCTCCGGATGTTGCCTGTTAAAAATTCTTAAGGATTTATCTCATATCGCAGACTTTTTACAGATGATTTTTCCGAAATAATCACCGTTGAGGCTTTTTTAACCTCACTTTGCTTCTATCTGCTGTAAATCTGCTCTGGAAAAAAGTCAAGCAACCTCCTCTATCGTAACACAGCGAAAATTTATGTTAAAATTATAGTATTTTTCTCAACTTTCTGCTAAAATTAAATTTAAGAAAGGGAGGGATGAGAATGCTGTCCAAGAGCTCATTTTTCACAACAATTCTGCTGCTCCTGCCTGCTCTGGCAAGCGCCCAGACAGCAGATGATGATCTGCAGCTGGAGCTGCGTTATTATGCACCTAAACTGAAATTTACATCTCACGGAATTGTGCCTGCTGCTTACAGTAATTTCCGCGATACGCTCAACATTAAAAACGGTAATGCACCCGAATACAGGTTAAGCGGCAAAAACTGGTATGTAGATTACATAGCTATCCACGAAAAAGGCTATGCCTCACACCACATTCCGGCACAAGGCAGCCTGATTCCGGCGGACAGCCACACCAAGCTGAATCTGGACTATGCTTCCTTTAACTATCTTTCTCCCATCAAAACAACAGAAAACGGCACCGCCTACTGGCTCGCAGGCCTGCGCTGTTACCGCTTCGATACTGCGTTGCAGTTCAGCAGTCCCGTACCGGCACTTAACAAAAAGTATGCTAAGCAGCTGAACCAGTTCGCCCCTGCCTTCGGCATCGGCGGCAAGCATTACCTTGATGCTGCACACCAACTGCAGCTTTACAGCGAGCTTTCCGGCTTGCCCTTAGGCGGCCGCGGGCACACCTACGACCTTGATATCGGCGTAAAATACAGTCCTTGTAAAAACCTCAGCGCCAACGCCGGCTACCGTGTTCTGGATTTGAAAATCAAAAACGACGACGGCACCGGTCTGTACAAGCTTTCCGGCTGGTACGGCGGCCTGAGCTACAGCTTTTAACATTTTATTATGAAAACCAAAGAGGAGGTTCCGGCATGAAAACAATCACCGCTTTACTTATGGCAACGCTTATTATGTGTCCCTGCAGCAGCATCATGGCTAAAAATCCTGCTGCCTCTGTAACCGACAAAGCACAAAAGGCATCAATTTCTACCATTAAAGATTTGGATAACGGGCGTTTGTACGTAATGGATTATACGGCAGACTATAAGCTGGACAAAATGCTGCAGCAGAATGTCAACAGCGTTGACACCATGCTAGCCTTCGTCGGCAGGGAGCTTCTCGGCGCAGCTAAACCGGCTCCTGGCGCTATTGATGCCGCCTGCAGCGCCTTCGCCGGACGCACGGAAGAAGGCAAGCCTATCTACGGACGCAACTTTGACTATAAAATGAAAATGACTGCCGTAATGGTACGCACTGCTCCTAAGGACGGCTATCGCTCTATCGGTATGGCGGATGCAGGCTGGGTAGGATACGATATCGGCAGCCTCAGCGACGGCAAGAGTGATTTATCGGCAGCAGTAGCAATGCCATACCTGATTATGGACGGTATGAACGAAAAGGGCCTTGCTGTCAGCGTGCTGAAGCTGGACGGCAAGCCTACGCACCAACGCACCGGCAAGCCTCAGATTACAACAACAGCTGCTCTGCGCCTGATGCTTGATAAGGCAGCCAATGTAGACGAAGCTTTAGCATTATTGGAAAAATATGATATGAATTCATCTATGGAAACTGCCAACTTCCATTTTCTGCTCAGCGATGCAGACGGAAAAAACGTTGTGCTGGAATATACTATTGATGATATGACTGTTATCAATACCAATTATGTTGCCAACCATTATCTGGCACCCAAAATGCATGGATTGGGACACGCCTATGACCGCTTTGCAGTACTGGATTCTGCTGTAAAGTTTAAAAAGAGCATCTTTACGCCCTTTGAAGCTATGTCCCTGCTTTCCCTTGTCAGCCAGCCGGAAACCGAAGAAGCAACCAGCATGACGCAATGGTCCGTAGTATATAATCTGCATGACCTGACAGCGCAGGTTGCCATCCGCAGAAATTATGATAAGCTGTTCAACTTTACGCTGGCAGATTTAAGCGGCAAGGCTGAAATCTAAATTATAACAATATACCTTAAGCAAAAAGAAGCTGACAGGCACCTATGTGCCGCAGCTTCTTTTTTGTATAACTGCTTTCAGCATTCCCAATCAGCCTGCTGCTTCTCCTGCTCCTCCATCTGCAGGCGCACCCGCTGCGCCGTACTGCTTACGGCGGCAGCATGTCCCTCCAGCGCGGCGAAGGGTGCAAACTGCGCTGCCCGCTCTGCCAACGGCATCTGCCGATGCCTTTTTGATACATGATGCGGCAAATTGATAATATCCTCATAATTATCACTCATGCCTTGTGCCCTCCTATCTGTTCGTTGCGCTCCTTTGCGGTTGCCCCGTCAAGCAGGCTCATGCCCTTCAAAACGGCATTCTTGCCAAAGCGCCGCTTAATCTCCAGCTGTGCCTGCTGCAATCTGTTTTCGCGGTGCCCTGCAGCCTGCTGCACTGCCTCATTCCCAAAGTCAAACAAGCTCAGCTCCTGTTCCTGCTTCTTGGCTGCCGCCTGCACCGAGCTTACATGATTCGCTGCCAAAGTCAGCCGCCGCACCAAAAGATTGCTGTCCGTAATGCGCTCGTACAAATCCGCTGCCGCCTGCACCAGCAGTTTAGATGAAGAAGAAAAGCTCCCCAGATTAAAGCTGCCATGCGCATGCTGCGGCACCCTGCGCCCATAACGGTCAATCTTCACCACACCCCGGTAGCTGCTGCCAGCCTTCAAATTATCGATGTCATAGCCCACAGTAAGCACTATCTGGTCGGTCACCAGCGCCTTGCTCACCAGCTCCAGCGCCAACGCATCCGCCATCTCGCGCAGCACCAAAAGTGCCTCCGCCGATTCATACGCACGATGCAGCACCTGCCCCGAGCTCAGGCTGCAGACCTGCGGCCGGTATCCCTTCACATCGGCAATCGTACAAGGCTCCCAGCCCCAGGCGTGGTCAATCAAAAGCTCCGCATTTTTACCGAAAAGACGGTACAGCAGCTCTTCATTATATACCGAACAGCGAGCTATATCACCCATAGTATATATGCCTCTGGCCTCCAGCTTGCTTGCGTAGCCACGGCCTACGCGCCAGAAATCCGTCAGCGGCCGGTGCTGCCACAGCTCACGCCGGTAGCTCTGCTCGTCCAGCTCCGCAATCCGCACGCCGTTGGCATCCGCCGCAATATGCTTCGCCCGCACATCCATCGCCACCTTCGCCAAAAACAAATTAGTGCCGATGCCTGCGGTAGCGGTAATACCAGTTTCGCGTAAAACCTCAAGAATAATACGCATCGCCAGCTCCCGCGCCGTCAAGCCGTAAAGCGCATAATACTGCGTTACGTCCATAAATACCTCGTCCACAGAATAGACGATGATATCCTCCGGCGCCACATAACGCAGATAAATTTCGTAAATCCGCGTGCTGTATTCCATATAATAGGCCATCCGCGGCGGCGCAATAATAAAATCCAGTGCCAGCTGCGGCTCGGCCTGCAGCTGCGCATAAGAGCACGACGAACCGCAAAGCTGCCTGCCAGGAGCAGCAAAACGCCGCGCGGCATTTATCTGCTGCACACGCTGCTTCACCTCAAACAAGCGCCCGCGCCCCGGAATACCGTAGCTTTTCAGCGAAGGGGTCACCGCCAGACAGATGGTTTTGTCCGTCCGCCGCTCATCCGCCACTACCAGATTAGTATCCAAAGGATCAAGTCCGCGCTCGCGACATTCTACCGATGCATAAAACGATTTTAAATCTATAGAAATATAAGTACGCTGCAACGCCTTCTCCTCCTTTACTGTCAACTTTGTTTTTATTATAGCACTTTCAAGCGTACATGTCTGTAATATTATAAAAACATTTTCGTCTTTATGCTAAAATAAAATTCCCTGCCGGCGAACAGGCAGGGGAAGAAAGTATAATCTTATTCATGCTTCTCCGGAAATTTAGGTCTGGGGAAGTTAGGACCGGAGGCTTTGAGCGTAAATCCACGGCCGAAAACATCGTTAACATCACTGATAATCATAAAAGCACTGGGGTCAATCTCGCGCACAATGGAGCGTACCTTCGCCAGCTGCGTCAGCTTGATGACTACAAAAACCAGCTCACGGTGACGATGCGTAAAGCAGCCCTCGCCGCTGATATAGGTAACACCGCGGCCGACGATTTTAATAATCGCTTCCGCAATCTCCTCGTGATGCTCGCTGATGATGATAACTTTCTTTTTATAATCAAAGCCTGTCGTAAACGCATTACAGGTTTTGGTCATCACAAAAAAGGTAAGCAAGGTATACAGCACCGGCTCAATGCCGAATAAGGAAACACTGGCCAGCAGCAGACAAATATTGAAAGCAAAACCAGTTGTACTGATAGAGATAGAATAATTTTTCTGGATAATAGCGCCGATAATATCCGTACCGCCGCTGGAGCCGCCCACGCGGTACATGCACGCAGCACCGATGCCGTAAAGCACACCGCCGGCAATGCAGGCCAGCAGCTTGTCATGCACTACAGTATAGGTCGACAAAAAATGAAAGAAATCCAGGGATACAGAAAAAGCAATGATACCATAGAGTGCGCTAATGGTATATTCCCTGTCCATGTACTTGTAGGCTAAAAAGAACAGCGGCACGTTGCAGATTAAGCTCGTAGCACCCATCGGCAATCCGGCAACATAATAGGCAAGTACGGCAACGCCACCGATGCCGCCGCTGAGCATCTTATTAGGCATATAAAAGGTATTCATCGCAATGCCCATAATCGCACAGGCCAAGGTCACCATAGCATAATGGTAAAGTTTTTTCTTCAAAGCGGGATTCATAAAATTCTCCTTTGCAAACAAAATATTCTGAATATGTTTTTTATGTATATATTGTAACACTTTAACGCAGAAAGGCAACAACTAAATATTTTTCTCGCCAAAATCCCGAACGTTCGAAAAAATTCTTGCTATGCAGGCATAAGCAGTATAAAATAATACTGTATACAACATTAGGCAGGTGAACTTATAATGAAGCAAATAAAAGAAACGGCATATGCCAAAATAAATCTGGGACTTGATATTCTCGGCAAGCGAGAGGACGGCTACCATGAGGTAAGTATGATTATGCAAAGCATCGGTCTGAGCGACGAGGTTGTTATCAGCAAGGGTAACGGCATTCAGATCAGCTCTAATCTGCACAACCTCAGCTGCGGTCCTGATAACCTGGCCTACAGAGCAGCCGCATTGCTCGCAGGTCACTGCGATATTATTCCGAACGTTCACATCGCCTTGAACAAAAAATTTTTCTGGCGGCAGGACTGGCAGGCGGCAGCAGTGATGCGGCAGCAGTTTTGCGCGGTCTGAACCGTTATTGGGAGCTTAACCTGGAAAATTATGAACTGGAGCAGCTCGCTGCACAATTAGGCAGCGATATACCTTTCTGCATCGAAGGCGGCACCATGCTGGCAACAGGTCGCGGCGAAGTCCTCACCAAGCTGGAGGACATGCCCGAAACCTGGCTGGTATTGGCCAAGCCCCGCGGTCTGGAGGTTTCCACCGCCTGGGTTTACCAGCATTTTGACCGCGGTCGTGTAGTACACGCTCCCTGCATCTGGCAGCTGGAAGCATATCTGCGCGAAGGCGGCAAAGCCATTGCTCCCTACATGGGCAATGTTTTAGAAACAGTAACTATCCCGGCACACCCCGTTATAGCCTCTATTAAGGCCGCTATGCTGGGAGCAGGCGCCTACTACGCCCTCATGAGCGGCAGCGGCCCAACCGTCTTCGTCCTTACTGCTGACAAAGAAACTGCGGAACGTGTGCAGCAGGCACTGACAGATTTTGATGTAGAAACAGCTATTACGACAACTATCGGAAGGAGAAACTAATATGTCCGGACATTTGCAGCCTATAAAACTAGACAGCTACAAGCCTCTGCGTGAGCTTGTCTGTGAAAATATCCGTCAAGCCATTATTGACGGCACCTTCAGCCCCGGGGAACGCCTCATGGAAATCCAGCTGGCTGACGAAATGGGCGTAAGCCGTACGCCCGTGCGCGAAGCAATCCGTAAGCTGGAGCTGGAAGGCTTCGTTGTTATGATTCCCCGTCGCGGTACCTATGTTGCCGATATTTCCATTAAGGATATCACCGAAATTTACGAAATCCGTATCAGCCTTGATATTCTGGCTGCCGGTCTGGCTGCCGAGCGTATTACGGATGAGGAGCTTGAACAGCTTAACGGTTATCTTATTGAAATCGGCCAGCATATCGCCAACAACGATATGGATAAAATCGTCGAAGTAGATACTGCTTTCCACGATATGTTATACACTGCCAGCCGCAACGAGCGTCTGCGCAGCATCATCAATAACCTGCGTGAGCAGATGACTACTATCCGCGGCCGTTCCATGAGCTACCCGGGACGTTTAGTGGAAACCATGGACGAACATCGCAATCTGGTAGAAGCTATTGCCGCACATGATGTAGAACGTGCGCAATACGCAGCCCGTATCCATCTGGAAAATGCCGAGCACACCCTCATGCGTTCCCTCAGCGAGCATCTGCCGCAGAAGAAGGCGTAAGCATGACAACTGCTAATATAGATGCTTTTATTGTAGCAGGCGGCCTCAGTCCCTGGCTGAAGTCCTATGCCGGCACCGAACACCGCTGCCTGGCACCGCTTGGCGATAAGCGCCTCATAGACTATATCATTGCAGCCCTGCAGGGAAGCGGACGCATCCGCCGTATTGTCGTAGCTGCCCGCCCCGAAGCCTTGGCGCTTTTAGAGGGTACGTTACCGGCCGACGTTCTGCTGTGTAAAGCCGCAGGCGACCTGCCGGCTACAGCCTTCGCTGCCTCCGAAGCCTTAGGCCCTGATGCCAGTGAAAAGCTGCTGGGAGTATGCGACGACATTCCGCTGCTGACCTCCCTTGCAGTGCGAGACTTTCTTGCAGCCTGCAACGCCTTCCCCGAAGGCCAGCTTTATTATCCCATCATCCCCAAGGATGCCTGCCTGAGTGCTTATCCCGATGCAAAGCGCACCTACGGCAAGCTGTGTGACGGCGTCTTTACCGGCGGCAACATGATGTTGATGGCCAAAGAAATTATTCCCGGCGGTCAGCAAAAAGCACGCGAAATCTTTGCCCGCCGCAAATCACCGCTTAAGCTGTGCAACTGGCTCGGATGGGGCTTTTTGCTAAAGCTCCTGTGCCATCGTCTGACAGTGGCCGATGCGGAAACACGCACCTCCGCACTTTTGGAAATGCGCTGCAAAGCCATCATCACCCGTCATGCATGTATCGGCATGGATATAGATAAACCAAGTGATTTAGAACTTGCAAGGAGGACGCTTACATATGGTAAAAGCCAAAAGAATTGAACGCGTAGCAGCGTTAAGTAAACTTTTAGCCGATCATCCATATCGGCTGTTTTCATTTTCATATTTCTGTAAAAAATTTGCTATCGCCAAATCCACCCTCAGCGAGGATGTTTTAGCCGTAAAATCCGGATTGGAGCTTTACGGCCTGGGCAAGGTAGAAACCGTTTCCGGCGCTGCCGGCGGCGTGCGCTTTATCCCCGGCCATCTGCCGGAGGATGACGCAGCCTTTCTGGAAGAGCTGGCTGCCCGCCTCACCTCTCCGGACCGCATCTTGCCCGGCGGTATGCTTTATACTACCGATATTCTCTGCCATCCGGAAACCGTAGTGCGTCTAGGTGAAATCTTTATGCTCCGCCTGCAGGAGCTGGCACCGGACTGCATCATGACGGTTGAAACAAGCGGTATTCCGCTGGCTATGCAGACAGCGCGTGCGTTTAACGTGCCACTCGTTATCGCCCGTCACACCAGTGATATTACCGAAGGCAGCACCGTCAACATCAATTACGTCAGTGGCTCCACCAAGGTTATCCAAAACATGGCCATGCCCAAGCGCGCATTGCATCCCGGCAGCCGTGTGCTGATTGTGGATGATGTTATGAAGGGCGGCGGCACCGCCAAGGGTATGATTGCTTTGGCTAACGAAGTTGGCGCACAGGTTGTGGGCAAAGCCTTTTTAATAGCCACCGCTGCACCGGGCCGCAAGCTGATAGAAGATTACACTGCCTTCTTCACCCTGCATAACGTAGACGAAGAACAGCAGAAAGTAACATTGGAAGTAAATAAATAATATAGAATACATCAGGCTGGCTAGAAGGTATTTTTAGATGATGCCTTATGGGCAGACCGAAATATCATTAACTATAAACTACGTCAGGCTGGCTAGAAGGTAGCAGATGCTAAACGATGGTGACGACGGCGTACTACTTGTACGTCTAGGAACCGTCGTGACGCAGATGATGCCTTATAGACAGTCAGGAAAGGAAGAACTCACATGTCAGAATTAGTAGCAATAATCCTCGCCGCAGGCAAAGGCACAAGAATGCGCAGCAAATACCCCAAGGTACTGCACAAGGTAGGCGGCAAGCCCATGCTGCAGCACGTAATTGACGCTGCAAGCGCTGCCGGCGCAGACAAAAAGGTTGTTATCGTAGGCCATGAAGCAGAGCTGGTAGAAGCAATGGTAGGTAATCAGGGAACCATCGCCCTGCAGGCTGAGCAGCTTGGCACCGGCCACGCTGTAATGCAGACTGCCGATGCCATGAAGGACTTCCACGGCACTGCACTCATCCTGTGCGGCGATACTCCGCTGCTGGACGGCAAAGAGCTGAAAAAATTCTGCGAAGCACATCAGGAAAGCGGCGCTGCTGCTACCGTACTTACGGCAATTATGGACGATCCGTTCGGCTACGGCCGCATTGTACGCGATGCCAACGGCAATGTACAGGGCATCGTAGAGCAAAAGGATGCTACCGAAGAGCAGAAGGCTATCAAGGAAATCAACACCGGCATTTACTGCATGGAATGCCCGCAAATGTTTGACGTGCTGGCTACCTTGACCAACGACAATGCACAGGGCGAATATTACCTGACCGACGTACTGCAAAAGCTCAACGAAGCAGGCGCTAAGGTTGGCGGTATTTCCACTGATGACAGCGATATGGTTATGGGCATCAACTCCCGCAAGCAGCTTTCCGTTGCCGAAGGCGTTATGCGCCAACGCATTTTGGATAAGCTGATGGATGCAGGCGTAACCATTATGGATCCTGCCAGCACCTTTATCGAAGCAAGCGTAAAAATCGGCCGCGATACCGTTATTTATCCCTACACCTGGCTGGAAGGTACAACTGAAATCGGCGAGGACTGCGAAATCGGTCCTAACGCCCGCTTCACCAATGTAAAAATCGGTGACGACAACCATCTGCAATTCATCTACGGCCATGACTGCGAGGTTAAAAACCACGTTACCGCAGGTCCGTATGTGCATCTGCGTCCCGACACCGTTATCAGCGACCACGTTAAAATCGGCAACTATGTAGAGGTTAAAAACTCTAACGTAGGCGAAGGCACCAAGCTGCCGCACCTCACCTACATCGGTGACAGCGACATCGGCAGCGGCGTTAACATGGGCTGCGGCTGCATCACTGTAAACTACGACGGCAAGAAGAAGCATCGCACTGTTATCGGTGACAATGCCTTCGTCGGCTGCAACACCAACCTTGTTGCTCCTGTTACTGTACAGGCCAACACTTACATCGGTGCCGGCAGCACCATTACCAAAGAAGTACCCGAAAATGCTCTGGGTATTGCACGTGCCCGCCAAAAAAATATTGAAGGCTGGGCCGAAAAATACCGTAACGAGGGTAAATAATCTTTTATAGTCACATATGTGTCAAAAAGTTTACAAAAAACTTGTGATTTACGTGTTTTTTGTGTATAATTAAATTTAAGTAAAGTTTTGCTCATCGCACCAGCAAACTACAACAAGGTAATTTTGGAGGGATTGGACATGTTGTCTGACGAGAATAAGTTAAGAATATTTACCGGTAATGCAAACCCTGATCTGGCACGCGAAATCGCTGCTTACCTCGGAACCACCGTTGGTGATTCTGTAGTTAACCGTTTCAACAACGGCGAAGTTCAGGTAATGATTAACGAAAGTGTACGTGGCAAGGATATCTTCATTGTACAACCGACCTGCGGCCCTATCGTTAACGATAACGTAATGGAGCTTTTGATTATGGCTGATGCCTTCAAACGCGCCAGCGCTAACCACATCACTGCTGTTATCCCCTACTATGGCTATGCACGCCAAGACCGCAAAGCACGCGGCCGTGAGCCTATCACTGCTAAGCTGATGGCAGACCTGCTGGAAACTGCAGGCATTACCCGTGTAGTAACCATCGACCTGCACGCTGCACAAATTCAAGGCTTCTTCAACATCCCCTTTGACCATATGCCCGGCGGCCCGCTGATGGCAGAATACATTAAATCCAAGAATCTGGAAGACATGGTTGTTATCTCCCCGGACCTTGGTGGCGTAAGCCGTGCCCGCAATTTCGCTGAAATGCTGAATGCACCGCTGGCTATCATCGACAAACGTCGTCCGGAACCCGGCGTTGCTGAGGTTATGAACCTGATTGGCGACGTTAAAGGCAAAACCTGCATCATGGTAGACGACATGGTTGATACCGCAGGCTCCCTGACCGAAGGCGCACGCGCTCTGAAGAAATTCGGTGCTAAAGAAGTATATGCATGCTGCACTCACCCGATCCTGACCGATCCGGCACTGTCCCGCATTGCACAATCCGATATCACCGAGCTGGTTGTTACCAACACCATTCCTCTGGCTCCTTCCAAAAAGCACCCGAAAATTAAGGTGCTCTCCATTGCGCCGATTCTGGCAGAAACCATTCTGCGCATTTACAATGACTGGTCTGTAAGCCAATTATTCGATACCAAACACTAAGCGTAATATAAAAGGGTTGCCTCTGGCAAGCCTTTTTTGTTATGATTAAAGCCGGCAAAACTACCGGCTTTAATATTTGGAGTAATTATGCGTATCATTTATCTTCTTATCATCTGTTCCCTTGCCAGCGTACTGCTGCTGTGGCTGGGGATATACAAAAAAATCAGCAGAAAGACTGCCGCTATAAGCGCTGCTCTCAGCCTTGCGCTTGCAGGCGCGTTGCTCTTGCTCGCCGTACTTCCGGGCAACAGCTTTTACGGCAAGGTTATAACACATGCGGAAAATACCCACGGGCGCAAGCTCATTGCCCTCACCTTTGATGACGGCCCTTATCCGCCCTATACCCAGAAGCTGCTCAAGCTTTTGGCTGCCAAAAACGTGCATGCCACCTTCTTTATGGTTGGCGAAAACGCTGCCAAGCATCCGGAAACAGTAAAGCTCGTCCAGGCACAAGGACACCTGATCGCTCTGCATGCAGGCTATCACAAGGATTTGCTTAAGCTCAGCAGCAGCGAAGCTGCCGCCAACATTGCCTACGGCAAGGAAACGCTGCAGAGCATCACCGGTACTGCACCGCAGTATATGCGTCCGCCGCACGGCTTCAAGGACTGGAGCACTGTCAAGGCTATCAATGATGCAGGTATGCAGATAGTAAACTGGAGCATCATTCCCCGCGACTGGACAAACCCAGGCGTGCAGGTAATCGCCGACAGAGTCTGCGAGAACGCAGCCCCCGGTGCTATTGTCCTGCTGCATGACGGCGACAGTCCCAAAAATCTGGCACCGCGTGACCAGACGATTGAGGCAGTCGGCCTCATCATCGACCGTCTGCGTGCAGAGGGATATGAATTTGTCACCATCGAAGAACTTAATAAATAATAAAGGAGCAACAATATGAAACTAATTGTCGGCCTTGGCAATATCGGCCGCGAATACGAAAATACCCGTCACAACATCGGCTTTATGGTAGTTGACGAGCTGGCACGCCGTCTTGGTGTAAGCTTCGGCAAGGAGGACCGCAGTGCCTATATGGCAGAATACCGCGCTCCCGAAAAAATTATCATCATCAAGCCTACCACCTACATGAATCTCAGCGGCGTTGCCGTAGGTGCCTACGCCAACTTCTATCACATCGACCCGGATGATATCGCTGTTATCCAGGATGATATGGATATGCCCGTAGGTCAGCTGCGCATCCGCCGCAAGGGCAGCGCCGGCGGCCACAACGGCATCAAATCCATTACCGAGCATTTGGGCACCGATGCTTACCCGCGCTTTAAAATCGGCATCGGCCATCCGGCACGCAATAATAAGGCCGTTGTCAACCATGTACTGCATGCCTTCCAGGGCGAGGATAAAACCGCTATCGAAGCAGCAGTAGCAGAAATGGCCACAGCGCTGGAGGAATGGATTAAATCCGGCGATATCGAAGAGGTTATGCAGGCGCACAACAAGAAAAAGGCTAAGGCTGAAAAACCTGCAGCCGAATAAACAATATAAAAGAACTAGCAAGAGCAGTCATAGCTCCGGCTAGTTCTTTTTTTGGTTATGCAATATATTCAACAAAATTACGGCTTATTGAAGGCCGGTGTCAGCATCGGTTCTACAGCACCTGTATCAGGAGTAAGGTCTGCTGTTCCCCTGAGCACGACTTTGTCGGCAAGAACAAAGCCGTTCAGCTGACAGCCCGCACCTATCGTCACCGTTCCCTTCGCCAGCAGCAGCGCCTGTGCCATTTTGGTACCGTCGCCCAGCGTAATATCGCCCTCTTCACTGATAAGCACTATGCGGTCCGGGTAATATGAACCCGGTGCGGTATTTATCGACAGCTTATTGGCTATCAATGTTGCACCCTGCAGGCCTTTGCTGCCAAGACTCAGCGAAGTATTACTCCTCAGATAATAAAAGCGGGCGCTGAGGCCATTTTCCTCCGTAGTCCTTTTGTTCAGCGAAGCAGCGCATTTATTCTGCAGAAAGCTAATCTGCGGCAGCCTTACTTCTTCTGTGCTTGTATATAACGCTGCCTGCTGCAGATATTCACTTCCTGTCAGCGAACGTCCCGCAAGAACGCTCTTAGCTGCCAGCTTCCGCATCTCCGGACTGAAGCTCACCCTAAGCCTGTGCAGCCGCTGTACTGCGCCAACATGATTAGCAGCTACGGCAGACACCTTCAGGTAATCTATCTGCCCATCCGAGCTGTAACTGCTTTCGCTTGTCACTTTTACCGGTTCGCTTCCCGGCTGCAGCTCGCCCTCATAGCAAAGCTGCGTACCCGCAGGCTGCGGTTTTTGACCTATGGCCTGCAATACGGAGCCGCACAACAGCCGCAGCTGCTGCCCCCGTAAAAAATCCTTTTCCGCCTCATAGCCCTTTACTGCATAAAGCAGGCAAAGCTGGGCGCTGAGTGCCAGCAAGAGCGCTGCCAGCAGGCACGGAAGCGATATACTTCCCTTTGCGCTATGCATCATCTGTTATCCTCGCACTATAACAAATAAGATACTTCGTCACCCGCATGCTTCTGCCGTTACGGTAAAGACTGAAGCTTACGCACAGCATTTGCGGCGAGCAGCGTCGCACCTGCCATGCAGAAACGCCTACACCCTCCAATGACACCGGATTAACACCCGTGCCCTTATTGGTACGCGTTCTCTGGTATATGCCCTGCTTATCACTGTAAACAGTCACCTGCTTACACCCCTCAAGCATCCTGCAGCTTATTTTGCCGTCAGCCTGCAAGCTCACGCTCTGCGCATCATAGCAGACTGTCTTTTCCAGCTGCGCCAAAATATGCCGTCTGGCCTCCTGCAGCTGCAGCTCATCCTGCAGGCGCTCAAAACTGCGACCGGCGGTGCCTGTTGCCTTAAAAACCAATGTCACCAGCACTGCTGCCAGCAGTAATCCCAACAGCAGCTCCGTCAGCAAATATCCCTTCTGCCGTCGGCAGCGCACGGATAAGCGTAACCCTGACCTTGCCATAAGCAGCCTGCACCTCCTGTACCGCCAAGCCGTCTGTGCTGCCGGAGCTAATCCTTTGCGTCACAGCAAAGCGGCCGCTATATTCTTCGCCCGCCAGCACCTGCTGTGCGACCTGCACCGCCTGCTGCAGTTCAAGGCTTTCATTCAGCAGATAATTGCTGCGGTAAAAGCCCTGTATCGCTGTCGCCAGCAGCACTGCCGTAAGGCAGAAGCACACCAGCTCCTGTACCAGGCAAAAGCCTCTGCTATTTTTCATAAACAGTCACCCTGCCTGTAACCGGCTGCACCGTCAGCCGGCAGTACATATCAGGCAGCTGTCTATGCTCCAGCCTGTAACCGCCAATGGCTGTCGGATTGCCGTTTTCATTATAGCTGAGATTCTTAATCGCTTTTTCGCACGTCAGGCTGATGTCAGCATCGAGCCTTACACGCTTCCAGATTTTATGCGCGCGCTCAATTCTGTAGCTATGCTTATCCTTATCGCTGACTTTAAGCGTGTACATATAATTTTCCGGCTGAAACAGCGTCTGCTGCTGCATCTGTCTGATATCCGCCGCCAAAAGATATGCTGTATAGCGCAGCTGCTGCCTGTAATACTGCCGCTGCAGCGTCTTGCTTCCGGGATACAGCATTACTGCCGCAAGTCCCAGGCACCCAAGTGCCAGCAGCAGCTCCAACAGCAGATAGCCTGCTGTCTTATTGTTCACCGGCGTTAGCTTTACTGCCCGGTGAGATTACTGCCGCACCCTTGCTGTTTTTTGCCGCTGAGGGTATAGGTGCCGTCGGTTGTATTGGGTGTATAGGTAAGTGCCTCGCCCTTGGCATCCTTGAATTCCAGCTTACCGCCCAGATATTCGCTGTCCAGTGTAGTAAGCTCTGCCGGCACAGTGCCTGCATCCATCTTATACAGCTGAATTGCCTGGTCGATAGTCACCAGATCGTTTTGCAGACGGGCATTCTTCACTCTGTCGTTAGCACCCGAAAGCGAAGGCAGCAGCATGGTAGCCATAATGCCAATCAGCGCCGCCGCTGCTACTACCTCGATTAAAGTAAAGCCTCCCTGTTTACGCATTGTTTTTAACATAATCGCACCTCCTGAATTTACTCCGGCATTGCCGAAAGCATCTCAAATAGCGGACCGATAACTATGCAGACGATTCCCGCTATGATAATCGCTGCCACTAAAAGCAGCAAGGGCACCAGCAGCTCCTGCAGCCTGCCAAGCTGCTGCTGCAGACGCTGCTCACCGGCCGTTACTGCTTCCTGCAGCATTTGCGGCAGATAGCCTGTAGATGCGCCCACGCATACAAGCTCTAGCATCAGCGGCGAAAAAAGCTCTTTCGCGCCGCCTGCAGCCTGTTCAATCGCAATGCCTCGCTTTAGCCTGCTGTTCAGCAGGCGCAGTTGCCCGGCATACTGCTCATCATCCATGGTATCCGTCACAATCGCCACCGCTCTTGTTATGCCTACACCGCTTTCCAAAAGCAAGGCCAGCAATCTGCAAAAGCGTACTTCTAATAAAAGGCCATGAAAATTTCCGCTTAACCGGCTGCGTAAAAAACAGCGCAGCAGCCTGCGTCCCAACAAAAAAAGTGCAACTGCTACGCCTGCCGTCAACGCCAGCGCTGCCAACGGCTGCTGCAGCAAAGCATCCTTCAGCGTCAGCAACAAAGCCAATGTACCCGTCGGCAGCACGCCCATAGCGCTGTAGGTATCCGCCAGTACCGGCAGGATGTACAATAAAAACAGCAGCAGCACGCAAAACGATGCCAGCAACAAAAATGCCGGATAAGTTACGGCCCTCTGCACAAAACGCCGCAGCTTCAGCTGGCGGCTGTAATAATCTGCCAACTGCTCCAGCAACATGGCCAGCTCACCGCTTTCTTCCCCCACAGCCACCAAAGTAACTGCCAGCTGAGTACAGCAATCCGCTTCCGCTGCCAAAGCCTGTGCCAGGCTGCTGCCACGGCGCAGCCTTTGCTGCAGACGATAGCAGAGCAGCATCTGCTTAGCGCTGCCATGCTTTTGCAATAGCTGCAGCGCATTCAGCAACGGCAGGCCGCTGCGCAGGATAACAGCGAGCTGGCGGTAGAAGCTAATCTGCTCCGCCAGGCTCACGCCTCCTCTAAGCTTAATTTTCATCACCTCCACATGGCCGATTATAGGCTATTTGTGAATTTTCTGTCTAATTTTATTTGTCACATATGTGAAATATGTGTGACATAAAAATCTTTTTTTACCGCAAGCAAAAGAAAAACTCTGCAAGCCTCATATTACAAGACTTACAGAGTTTTTCTCAACTGATTAATTTCCTGAAAATTATCTTCAATTATAATGTTCAAAGCAGTCTAAGCAATAATATTTTGCTCATGACCATGACGAAGCCAAACGCAAGCGCTGATGCCGAAAAGAATCACACCGGCTACTACAAAAAGGCTTTGCAAAGGCGCAAATGTAGCAATAGCTCCGCCAAGTACAGGACCTACCATGGAACCGAACTGCTGAGCACTGAACATAAAGCCAAAAACGCGTCCGCGCTGGTCGGTAGTTGTATTGCTGGCCAAAACCGCACTCAGCGAAGGCTGAATACCGGCACAGCACAAGCCATAGCAAAAATTGCAGACACAGAACAAAAGCAGTGTCTGCGGCATTGCCGTCACCGCACTCATCAAGCTGGAAAGCAGTGTAGCAGCGCACAACGCTTTATAAAAACCATGCTCCTGTCCGAAGCGTCCCCAGCTCGGCGCAGTAATAGCACTGGCAATGCCTACGAGCGAAAAGGCCACGCCGGAAAGAAACATAATGTTGCCCTCACCATGATTCAGCTCTGCCACATAAAGGCTCAAAATCGGCTGAATCAGCAGGATAACCATCTGAGCTACAGCAATGTAAATCAGCGTTTCACGAATTACAGGTTGCTGTAAAAGCTGTACCTGCGGCTTGGCCGCAAGCTTTTTCGGCTCCGCCTTCGGCGGCTCGGGAATGTAGAACATAAATACCAGCGTAATAATCGTCAGTAACCCACCTGCAACGAAGAATGAGGCACGCATGCCAAACAGCGTTGCCAATGAACCGCCTACAAGCGGACCAATGACATTGCCGCAAGTCAGTCCTGCCTGCATAATGCCCAAGCTCACGCCCAGCTTTTCCATCGGCACCAGGCTGGTAGCAATCGCCAGGCACGCACTCCACAATCCGGCAGCAAAGCCCTGCAACACACGCACACCGAACATCTGCTCCGGCGTAGTTACTATGCCACCCAAAAAGTACGACAGAGCCAGGCCTGCACCCGCACGCACCGCCATCATCTTTTTGCCGCGCGTATCAGCCATTTTACCCCAGATAGGCGCCATGATACCGCCAATCAGAAAGGTTATGGAAAAAATCGCGCCGTTCCACATTTTTACATCGTCTGCGCTCACTCCCAGTTCGTTCATCAGATACATCGGCAAAAAAGGAATAAGCATGGTATAGCCTGCAGCCATCAATACGACATTAGCCGTGAGGATAGCCAGAATAAGCTTCCAGTTTTTCATAAAATCCACCTCAAAATAAAACAATAGTAATAAATTATTATAACGCCGAAGCTGTTTTTTGGCAAATAAAAATCTGCAATACAGCCTCAATTGCATAATAAAAATACACTTAGGGAAATATGCTCTGCCGCAACAGAAGCATATATAAAACTGTACCAAAATAATGCCAACACAACAAAACAGAACGCCGAAACCCGCTTGCCTAACGGATTTTCAGCGTTCTGTCTGTTTTTGGAGGAGAAAATATGAATTTGCTTAAAAAGCAAATAGCAGCTTGTTTAAAAGTAGAGGAGCTAACCAATGCACTTAAGGAAATTGTCAAGGTCAAAGGTCAAGGCTGCAATGCAAAATCAGGAAGGGACGATATACATTGGTTAGCCATCACTAACTTCACGATTATTGTAGCACATATTTTTACAGTTAGCAATAGCTAATTTTAAGTTTTTTTTAGTTTTTTCCGCGATTAACGCTGCGTGCGAAAAAACAACGCAGTCACGTTGCCGTTTTACGGAATACGTAACTGCGTTTAAGCTTGTAATTGTTATTCTTCCGGAGTTTTCTCCTCTGCATTTTCTTTAGCCTGCTCCTGCTGCAGCAAAGCCATAAACTGCTCGCCGGTAATAGTTTCCTTCTCCAGCAGGTACTGTGCCAGTACATCCAGCTTATCTCTGTTGTCCTGCAAAATCGTGCGTGCCTTTTCGTGAGCCTCCTTTATCAACGCCAAAACCTTGGCATCAATCTTGCCGGCTGTAGTTTCACTGCACTGCAGGGCAGCGTCACCGCCCAGATAACGGTTGGCCACAACCTCGGTAGCCATCATATCAAATTCTTCCGTCATGCCAAGACGTGTTACCATGCTGCGTGCCAGCTTTGTAGCCTGCTCGATATCATTGGAAGCGCCGCTGGTAATGCTGCCGAAAACAACCTCCTCAGCACTGCGGCCGCCTGTCATGGTTACAATCTTGTTGAACAGCTCTTCCTTGGTCATCAGCACGCTGTCATTTTCGCTGATTTGCATTGTGTAGCCTAAAGCGCCGTTGGTACGCGGAATAATAGTAATCTTATGAACCGGAGCACTGTGCTTTTGCATAGCAGCCACAAGTGCGTGACCGATTTCGTGGTAGGCAATAACCTTTTTCTCTGCGGGAGAAATTACCGCGCCCTTGCGCTGGTAACCGGCGATAACAGTTTCAATGGATTCCTCCAGATCTTCCTGCTCCACCACGTTACGATGCATTTTTACAGCTCGCAGTGCACCCTCATTGATAATATTGGCAAGCTCTGCACCGCTGGCTCCGGCTGTTGCCCGCGCCAACGTGCCATAGTCGATATTGTCTGCCATACGCACGTTACTTGCATGAACCTTCAGGATAGCCTCACGGCCTTTCAGATCCGGCAGCTCAACAGGAATACGGCGGTCAAAACGTCCCGGACGCAGCAGCGCCTTATCCAGAGATTCCGGACGGTTAGTAGCCGCTAAGATTACTACGCCCTTACTGCCGTCAAAGCCGTCCATTTCGCTAAGCAGCTGATTTAAAGTCTGCTCTCGTTCATCATTGCCGCCGAACTGGCCGTTATCACGGCGTTTGCCGATGGCATCGATTTCATCGATAAATACTATGCAAGGTGCCTTTTCTTGCGCCTGCTTAAACAAATCGCGCACGCGGGCAGCGCCCATGCCGACGAACATTTCTACAAATTCACTGCCGCTGATGCTGAAGAACGGCACCTTAGCTTCGCCTGCTACCGCACGCGCCAGCAAGGTTTTACCTGTACCAGGAGGGCCTACCAGCAATGCACCCTTCGGCATATTAGCACCGATATCCTTGTACTTGCCGGGATTATGCAGAAAATCAACCAGCTCCATCAGTGCTTCCTTAGCCTCGTCCTGACCTGCTACATCGGCAAAGCTTTTGCCAGTCTGCGCTTCCACATAGACTTTGGCATTGCTTTTGCCGAAGCTCATGGCGTTGCCGCCCATACGCTTGCCCATGAAGTACATAAATAACTGTCCCAAGCCAAAGAAAATCAAAATCGGCAGTACCCAATTGGTGAAAAAGGTTACCAGAGGACTTTGTTCCTTAGGCACAACCTGCGTAAATTCTACCTTACTCTTCATCAGGCGGTTGGCCAGCTCCGGGTCCTCCACCCTGCCGGTAACATAAATTTCTTTTTCGTTGTTCTTATCAACCGCAGCCAGACGCTTATCGGTAATTTCTACCTTAGATACCTTGCCTTCATCCACCATCTGAAGAAAATTATTATAGGAAACCTCCTTCATTTTCGGGTTGAAGAACATTGGCATGATTACGGAATTGAATACCAGAATCAAAACCAGCATCAGCATATAATAATACGTCAATGGCCGTTTTTTATCATTGTTATCGTTCATCATTTCATCTCCTCGCTATGCTTTATAAGTATTATTGTATACCTATTTATAGCAATAAACAAACGAAAAAAATTGATGAAGCTGATTGTATAGTCAACACAAAAAGTGTTAAAAAATCACACTCTCCCCGACCCCTGCAAGAATACTTGTATACATGCGTCCTATCCCTTGAATTTACATGCCGTTTTCTATACAATTAGCTTGTAACTATCTAAGGAGGTCAAACTTATGCCTAAAATTAATACAGTTTTAGTTGCTAACCGCGGCGAAATCGCCATCCGCGTTTTCCGCGCCTGCAACGAATTAGGAATCCGTACTGTTGCTATATATTCCAAGGAGGACACCCTGTCCCTGCATCGCAACAAAGCCGACGAGGCCTACATGGTAGGCGAAGGCAAAAGTCCGACCGACGCTTATCTTGATATCGAAGACATTCTGCGCGTAGCCAAGGAGCATGACGTAGATGCCATCCATCCCGGTTATGGCTTTTTATCCGAAAACAGTAATTTAGCACGCCGCTGTGCTGAGGAAGGCCTGATTTTCATCGGCCCGCGTCTGGAGCACCTGGTAATGTTCGGCGACAAAATCAACGCCCGTAAACAGGCCGAGCTGGCAGGCATCCCCATGATTCCCGGCAGCAAGGGGACAGTAAACAGCCTCGATGAGGTACTGGCCTTTGGCGAAAAATGCGGTTATCCTATCATTATTAAAGCAGTCAACGGCGGCGGCGGCCGCGGTATGCGCGTTGTTCACAGCGCCGAAGAAGCCATAACTGCCTACGACATGGCATAAAAGTGAAGCAAAAAAAGCCTTTGGCAATGATGAAATATATCTGGAAAAATATCTGCAAAATCCGAAACACATTGAAGTACAGATTATCGGCGATACCCACGGCAATTTAATGCATCTGTTTGAGCGCGACTGCTCCGTACAGCGCCGCCACCAGAAGCTGGTTGAAATTGCTCCGGCCTTCGCTCTGCCTATAGAACAGCGCAAAGCTATCTGCGACGCTGCTGTCAAGCTGATGAAAAATGTTGACTACATCAGCGCCGGCACCGTAGAATTTTTGGCTACGCCTGACGGCAAGTTCTACTTCATCGAGGTTAATCCCCGCATTCAGGTTGAGCACACCGTTACCGAGCAGATTACCGGTATAGACATTGTGCAGACACAAATCAAGATTGCCGAGGGCTACAACCTGCATGGTCCGGAAATCGCCCTGCCGCAGCAAGATGAGCTGACCACTATCGGCCATGCTATCCAATGCCGTATTACCACCGAGGACCCGTCCAACAACTTTATGCCGGATACCGGCAAGCTGATTACCTACCGCAGCGGCGGCGGCTTCGGCATCCGTCTGGACGGTGGCAACGCCTTCACCGGTTCCGTCATCACTCCGTATTACGATTCTCTGCTGGTTAAGGCTACCACCTGGGGCCTCACTCACCAGATTGCAATTACCAAGATGCTGCGCTGCTTAAAAGAATTCCGTATCCGCGGCGTTAAGACTAATATCAAATTTTTGGAAAATGTACTGCAGAACCCGCATTTCATCAAGGGCGATTACACAACCGACTTTGTTGACAATACACCGGAGCTGTTCGTCTTCGAAAAAACACTGGACCGTGGTAATAAGATGCTGAACTATATTGCTGATATCACCGTCAACGGCTATTCCAACGTCGGCGTACAGCCGAAGCCGAACTTCGCACCGCTGAATATGCCCAAGCCCTACAACGGCATTCTGGCGTTGGGTGCTAAGCACGTTCTGGATACCCGCGGACCTGAAGGCCTTGCTGAATGGGTACTGGCACAGCAGGAGGTTCTGCTCACAGATACCACCTTCCGTGATGCGCATCAGTCCCTCTTCGCAACCCGTCTGCGTACTGCCGATATGCTGCGCGTTATGCGCGACACCGCCGGTAAGCTTCCCGGACTCTTCTCCTTTGAATGCTGGGGCGGCGCTACCTTTGACGTAGCCTATCGCTTCCTCGACGAAAGCCCTTGGCAGCGTCTGGCACAGTTCCGTCAGGCTGCACCGAACATTCTCTTCCAGATGCTGCTGCGCGGTGCCAACGCCGTAGGCTACACCAGCTATCCGGATAATGTTGTTAAGCAGTTCATCAAGCTGGCAGCCAAGAACGGTATCGACGTTTTCCGTATCTTCGACAGCCTCAACGGTCTGGACAATATGCGCCTGTCGATTGACACCGTCCGCGAATGCGGCAAGGTAGCAGAGGCAGCACTGTGCTACACCGGTGATATTCTCGACCCCAACCGCGATAAATACGATTTACATTACTACATCAATATGGCTAAGGAGCTGGAAAAAGCCGGTGCCAACATCATCGCCATCAAGGATATGGCCGGCCTGCTGAAGCCGGAAGCAGCTTACCGCCTTGTAAGCAGCCTCAAATCCTATGTCAACGTACCTATCCATCTGCACACCCATGAAGGCAGCGGCAACGCTATCTACACCTACGCGCGTGCAATTGATGCCGGCGTTGATATCGTAGATACTGCTATGAGCGCTATGAGCAATGGTACCTCCCAGCCCAGTGGCAGCAGCCTGTACTACGCTCTCAGCGGTCATCCGCGCCAACCGCGTCTTGATGTAGACGCTATGAACGAGTTGTCCCGTTATTGGGAAACCGTGCGTCCCTACTACAAGGCAGCCGACAGAACCGAAAACTTCCCCAACCCCGAGGTCTACGTACACGAAATGCCCGGCGGACAATATACCAACCTTAAGCAGCAGGCACAGGCTCTGGGCCTCATCCATCGCTGGGAGGAAATCAAGGATATGTATCACCGCGTATCCATGATGTTCGGCGATTTAATCAAGGTTACTCCGTCCTCCAAGGTTGTCGGTGATATGGCACTCTTCATGGTGCAGAACGACCTGACGGAAGAAGACGTTTACGCTAAGGGCGATATTCTGGACTTCCCGGCTTCCGTTGTGGAATTCTTCGAAGGACGCATCGGCACTCCGTACCAGGGCTTCCCCGAAAAGCTGCAGAAGCTGGTGCTCAAAGGACGCGCACCTATCAGCGAACGTCCGGGCGCAGTACTGCCTCCGGTAGATTTTGAGGATGTACGCGCTAAGCTCAAAGAGCTTGAAGCACCTACTACTGACGAAGCAGTCAGTGCTTACTGCCTCTATCCTAAGGTATTCATCGACTGGGTAAACCGTTACAACCAATTCGGTGATGTATCCGTTCTCGATACTCCTACCTTCTTCTTCGGTATGATGCCGGGCGAGGTTATCAAGGTTGAAATTGAACAGGGCAAAGTGCTCGTAATCAAGCTGGACCACATCTCCGAAGCCAATGCTGCCGGTATGCGTACCGTCTTCTTCGAATTCAACGGCCTGCCGCGTGAAATCGAAATCAAGGACCGCAACGCCAAGACCACCACTGTTACCCGCAAGAAAGCAGAGAAAGGCAACATGGGTGAAATCGGCGCTTCCCTTTCCGGCTCCGTTGTCAAGGTGCTGGTAGAAAAAGGCCAGTCCGTTACCAAGGGCACTCCGCTGATTGTTACCGAAGCTATGAAGATGGAAACCACGCTTTCGGCACCGATTTCCGGCATCGTCAGCGCTATCCATGTAGCTGCAGGCGAACGCGTAGAAAGCGGCGACTGCCTCCTGGAAATCAAAACTCAAATGTAAATTGCATACGCTTAAACTTAAGGCTGCTGCCGTGGCGAATTTCCGCTGCTACAGCAGCCTTACTTTTTTTGCTGGTCATTATTTTTTCTCTATGTTATGATATAGTTACTCTTTGCTTTTTTTAAAAACAGCATTATTTGCTGCAATACATATTTTTATTACGAGGTGAGCACATGAAGCAGACAATCTATCAATACGTAAACAGCCATCTGGACGAGCATGGCCGCTTTACTGCTACCAATCTGTGCGATGACCGCTACGCCACCATTCCCCGTCCCCTTGGCTCCGAGGATGCCTTTCACTATACAATGGGCAACCTGCCCAATCCCAAATCCGCCAGCGTACTGCTCAAGCTGCTGCAGGCCTATCTGAACGAGCCTACAACCCAGCAGCGCAGCAAACTGTACAATGAACTGAAGGGCATGGCCTTTGCGGAATATTGCGATCCCTTTATCGAAGCCTTAGACCAAAATGATATCAACAGTGTTGCCTTTGATCTGGCGCGACGCTTTTTCTACAACGCCGACGGACGTGAGCAGGTAAAAATTCGCCCTCACTGCTTTTCGGCATGTACGGCATGGAAAAAATTTGTCAGCAGGAGCCGGAGCTGTGGCAGGATTTGCTGCGCATAGCACACTGTGAGGAATTTACCTTCGCCTTTTTATATTCCTGCCGCGTAACCAATTTCAACCCGCAAAATGCTATCTGGGAGCTTATCCGCTGCACCAGCGGCTGGGGCAAGGTTTTCAGCATTACCGACTGCCACTGCCGTGATGAGGAGGAACGCCTCTGGCTGCTGCAAAACGGTCCCGATATCGATGTAGAATATCCGCCACTGTCCGTCAAATTCATCAGAGAAACACACTTAGAGGAACAGCTGGCACATCCGCTTAACTACGCACAGTATAAAAGCGCTGTCATCATCGTGGGCAATTATCTGATTATGCTCAACCACTTCCCGGCAGAGGTAATCGAAGAGCAATTCAACATCAGTGATATCCATCTGAACAAGCTTCTTACCTGTCTGATTGAACAGGCGGAAGCACATGTCAGCAAACCGGAGGATGTACTTGATTTAATCAGCTACGTTACGGCGCTGCAGCAGCTTTGCGATGAGCAGAACCATATGCAGCTCACTCTTAATCAATGCCATAAACAGATTGCCGCCTGCGAAAAAATCATCTACCGCAAGGACTGGCAGCCGGAAATAGAAAATAATTTAATCAAGGATGATAAGCTCGATTACCAGCTGTGCAACCTGGCAGTGGAGCTTGATATAGACATTTGGCCGCGGCTTTTCGATTTTTGGCTGGCGCATCCGGACGAAACACCGCTGTTCCCGTACCTGCTTTCCTACGAAGGCGAGCAGCGCTCAGAACGCGTGCTGCGTCAAATCGAAGCAGACCTGCCCCGCTACTGTGTAGAACAAAACGACCTGCTGGTACCGCTGCGTTATCTCAACACACATCCGGGTGAAAGCGATGCTATTATCTGCGCTGCCCTGGAATCTATCTTCGATTTGCCGCGCGGCATCGCCTGCGGCATTGTCGATGACTGGGGACAAGAATTTATCACGCCTGCCATCCGCCGCTCGCTGATTAAAGCACGTCAGCTCAGCAATAACGATGTAGTTACCGCGCGTATCGACTGCCTACTGGCAGGCAAGCATTTCGACATCGGCAAGTTCCTCAACAAACGCAAATAAGCAGACTGCTATGCAATGTTATTGCTAAGAAAAGCTTTCTCAACACATAACAAAACCGGTTTCCCTATCGGCTTTAAAGCCAATAAAACCGGTTTTTTTATATGCACTTATTTACTTTTTTAGCCGCAATAGCCATGCGGGTGGCCCTTGTGCCACTTCCAGGCGGTGCTGATAACCTCATCAACACTGCTGTGCTGCGGCTCCCAGCCAAGCTCCTCACGAATTTTAGCCGAAGAAGCAATGAGCACTGCCGGATCGCCTGCACGACGCTCCTCCTCCACAACCGGGAAGTCTACACCCGTAACCTTCTTTGCACTGTCAATCATCTGGCGCACGCTGAAGCCATTTTCGCTGCCCAAGTTATATACACGGCTGCTGCCTCCGCTCAAAAGATGCTTGAGCGCCAGCACATGCGCCTTCGCCAAATCGCAGACATGAATATAATCACGCACGCAGGTACCGTCAGCCGTCGGATAGTCGGTACCGAAGATAGAAACCTGCTTACGCACGCCCTGCGCTGTTTTCAGAATCAGCGGAATCAGATGGCTTTCGGGGCTGTGGTCCTCGCCGATATCACGCGTAGGAGAAGCACCCGCAGCGTTAAAATAACGCAAAGCCACATAACGCATATCATAGGCATGATCATAATCCGCCAGCATGCCTTCAATCGCCAGCTTGGTACGGCCGTAAACGTTGGTCGGTGCCAGACGGCTGTCCTCGGTAATAGGCACTGCCTCCGGCTCACCGTAAACAGCTGCGGTAGAAGAAAATACCATGCGGTCCACACCGGCACCACGCATAGCCTCTAAAAGATGCAGGCTGCCTTCAACATTATTAAAATAATATTTCGCCGGGTCGGTCATAGATTCACCTACCAGACTGCTGGCAGCAAAATGAATTACCGCGTCAATTTTAAACTGCTCCATGATATGCTTGGCAAAACGCACATCATGGATATCACCCTCTACCAGCTGTACCTCGTCAGGCACTGCTGCCTCATGGCCGGTAGAAAAATTATCATAAACAATAGGAGTAAAGCCGCTCTTTTGCAGCTCCTCCACTACATGGGAGCCAATATAACCTGCTCCGCCGGTGACAAGGATATTCATCGCTTATTTGCTCTCCTTGGCAACAATTCCCTGCAGATAATCCAGGAACTTGTCACGCAGCTCAGGACGCTTCAGCGCCATTTCTACGGTTGCCTCCAGGAAGCCCTGCTTATCGCCCACATCATAGCGACGGCCTACAAAGTCATAAGCATACATCGGCTGCTTCTTAGCCAATACTTTAAGCGCATCGGTCAGCTGGATTTCATTGCCACGGCCTGGCTGAGTTTGCTCCAGAATCGGGAAAATTTCCGGTGTAATTACATAACGTCCCAAAACAGCCAGATGGGAAGGCGCTTCTTCTACCGCAGGCTTTTCTACCATATCATTTACCTTGACAGTGCGTGCTTCACCAGTCGGTTCACCGGCAACAATGCCATAAGCAGATACCTTCTCCTGCGGCACCTCCTGCACACCTAAAACGCTGGCACCGGTTTTATCATAGACATCAATCAGCTGCTTCAGCGCAGGCACCTGGCTGTCAACAACGTCGTCACCCAGCAATACAGCAAAGGGTTCATCGCCCACAAAATGCTTAGCGCACAAAATAGCATGGCCAAGTCCACGCGGTTCCTTTTGGCGGATATAGTGAATGCGGATATCAGAAATTTTGCGAACCAGCTCCAGCTCCTTGGTTTTGCCGCTGGCCTCCAGGTTCAGCTCCAGCTCGATGCTGCGGTCGAAATGGTCTTCAATGGCACGCTTGCTGCGGCCGGTAATAATCAGGATATCCTCAATGCCGGAAGCAAGAGCTTCTTCGATAATATATTGGATGGTCGGTTTATCAACAATAGGCAGCATCTCCTTCGGAGTTGCTTTAGTAGCAGGCAAAAAGCGTGTGCCCAGGCCTGCTGCCGGAATAACGGCTTTACGTACAGGTTTAAACATTTAATCTTATCTCCTTTACAGACTCAAATGAAATATATGCATAGCAGCAACGCTGCAGGCAGTGCTTTACGAAAAAACACGGATACTCAGGAAAGTTAAGCTTCTTCGCCGCCAATAACTTCCAATAATTCTGCTGTCTTCGCAGCAAGCAGCTCCTTATCACCCTTAGTTTCTACGTTCAGGCGCATTACAGGCTCCGTATTGGATACACGCACATTAAAGCGCCAGTTATCATAAGCAACGCTCAGGCCGTCCAGGTGATCCTGCTCGCCGTCAGCATACTTTTTGCCCAGCTCAGCCAGTACTGCTGCGGAATCTGCCACCTTGCGGTTGATTTCACCGCTGCAGGGATACATATCAACGCGCTCGCCTACCAGCTCGCTGAGCTTTTTGCCGCTGCGGCACATCAGCTCGGTAACCAGCAACCATGGAATCATACCGCTGTCGCAGCAGGAGAAATCGCGGAAATAATGATGCGCACTCATCTCGCCGCCGTACAGCACGTCATTGTTGCGCATGCATTCCTTCATAAAGGCATGGCCGCTCTTGCAGCGCACAGGCACACCGCCGTCACGCTGCAAAATAGCTTCCGTATTCCAGGTCAGGCGCGGGTCGAACATAATCTTCGCACCCGGCTCCTTGTGCAGGAAAACCTCCGCCAGCAGGCCGACAATATAATAGCCTTCGATAAAATCTGCCTTCTCGTCAAAAAGGAAGCAGCGGTCGAAATCACCATCCCAGGCAATACCCAGATCAGCACCACTCTCGCGCACAACCTTGGCCGTAGCCTCACGATTTGGCAGCAGCAGCGGGTTAGGCACACCATTGGGGAAGGTGCCGTCAGGCGTTTCGTTCAGCGTAATAAACTCAAACGGCAAATGCTTAGCCAGCTCCTTCAAAATCGGGCCAGCACCACCATTGCCGGGGTTAGCAACAATCTTCATCGGTTTGAGCACACTCGTATCAACGTAAGTCAGCAAATGCTCAATATAAGCAGGCATAATATCCAGCTGCTCCAAGGCACCCATAGTCTTGCCTGCTACCACCTGATGTGCAAACGGCTTTGTAGTAGCAACCATCTCACCAATTTCCTTCAGACCAGTATCGCTGGAAACAGGACGCGCATCACGACGCACCAGCTTCATGCCATTGTATTCCTTAGGATTATGGCTGGCAGTAACCATAATACCGCCATCTGCTTTCAGATGCGCGGTAGCAAAATAAATCATTTCTGTACCACACTGGCCGATATCAATAACCTTGGTACCGCCATGGCGCAGTCCCTCTGTCAGCGCATCTACCAATGCTCTGCCGCTCAGGCGGATATCGTGTCCGACAACAACAGTTTCTGCAGCAAACATTGCTGAAAAAATGCGTCCCATACGGTAAGCCATTTCCTCATTAACCTCCGTAGGGTAAACACCACGTACATCGTAAGCCTTAAAAGCCTTATTTGTAACTTGCATTTCTCTATTCTCCTTTTTTATAGTGTATTTAGCAAAATTTCATTGTTCTGGAACCATTTTATATTATTCTTCATGGACGAAAAAAATCCTGCCTGCATCGCAGACAGGATTTGAACGCTACAGCTTTGCTCCGCTCGAACGGATAACTTCTTCCGCTGCCTCGCCCAGATACCAACGGATAACGGAAAAGAACGGCAGCGTCACGCCATTATAATCAGGCACCAGACAGATGGTCGCCAGCATTTCCAGAACTTCATCCAGCTCTCGGCCCTTACTAAGCTCATCACTTATCTGGTCCTCCAGCGTATGAATTACCTCACGGCGCATGCGCATCAGCCGCGGCGCGTTCAAGTTCAGTTCGCGGATAGTGCTGCGCGCCTTACCCTGCAAATCTTTGGGGCAGGTATCTTCGTCTACGTACATCCGCCCGCTATGCTCCGCATAACGGAACAGACGGATTTTTCCGGGAATCTTCAGCGGATTGAGGATATAGTTTGTAATTTCACGCCCACCCTTGGGCACATCGCAGCTGCGGTCACGCTTCTGGCTGGAATAGCGCCACTCGGGATCAGGTACATAGGGCTGACTGCCGCCGTGGCACACGCCCAACAGATTGCGCCAATCCAGATGATAGTTGTGCCCATGCTCCTGCGTAGCATTTTTCGGATAAAAATGCTCCACGCGGAAGTCATCAACCTCGCCTTCTTCCTCCGCCAGCTTAATACCGACCTCGCAGTAGGCGCAAAGGCCGTGCTGGTCACGCAAAATTGCTTCCCGCACCTGTTTATAGCCCTTGCGGCAGCGACGGCGAAAATGCTCCCAGGTTTCCTCGGGATTATGCAGCCTGTACTGCCTGAGAAGCTCAGGTTCTTCCTTGCTTTTATAAACACGTTTCATGAGCGCCTCCTGCGGAACTGACGCATACGGATATCCATATCCGCACGCAGCAGAGCAGGCTCCTTGCCCTTGGACCATTTATCCAGCTTTTTGCGCAGCTCCAGCGCCTCCGGCGTATCCCAGGCATCCTCGCTCACCAGCTGCAGATAACGCTTTAAATCCTGCACAATCGGCAGAGCTTGCGGACGCGGGCTCACATTCTGAATATCCTGCAGCAGCTGATAGCTGTTGGCACCCAAGGAAAAATCTACGTGGCGCACGCCTTCGAACTGCTTGCCCCAGGCCAATACGCGTATGCTCTCTGCCGGCACGCTGCTAAGCACCTGCGCACTATGCGTAGTCACCACAAACTGAACCATCGGGAAGGTTTTCTGTAAATCCAGCAGTACCGTCTGCTGCCACAGCGGGTGCAGATGCATTTCTACCTCATCAATCAATACAAGCCCCGGAGTTTTGGTTACCGCATCCTCACGTAGCTGCGGATTCAGACGCGCCATGCGATAGGCCAGGTCAGCCACCATGCTGATAATACTGCGAAAGCCGTCGCTCAATTCATCTACCACCATTTCACCCATATCGGGATGACTGACAACAAAGCATTTCAGGCGGTAATTATAGTACAAATCACGCAGGCCGGTACTTTCCAGACACACGTCGACAGCGTTCTGAATCGCATTCTTCAGCATCACATTGCGCTTCACCTCGGCGCTGTACTGCTGCTCTGACTGCGCACACTTGGTAACATACTCAAACCATTTGCCAAAGGTGCTGTAGGAAGAAGACGGCTCCAGACATTCCTCGTAGCCTACATTGCGTTCCATCAGCGATTTATGAAAATTTGTCATCAGCTTGCTGTCTACCCAAATGCGCTGAGTACCGTAATAGGCCAGCACCGGCAGCAGCCTGTTGCCGTTCTCCTTGGCATCGTGCGCCAATGCACAGCCACGTTCGCACAGCTCATCAGCATCATCCTCAGGCACATTCCCCTCCAGCAGGCGGCGAGTACAGGTAAGCTTTTTGCCGTAAACCTCACCCTCCAGCTTAATTTCTACCGGATAATGACATTCCATACCATCAATATGACGCATATCCTTTTTATAAACAGGCACACGCCGTACATCCTGGGGAGTAATTTGCCGGCCACTGGCATCAAAGCTGCGCAGATAGGGCTCCAGAGCAATTGCCAGCGCATCAAAAATCGCCGTCTTGCCCTTGCCGTTTTCACCTACAATAACTGTCAGCCTAGGTTCAAAATCAATATCAAGCTCATCGTAACAACGGAAATTCTTCAGCCTTAATCTTTCTATCTGCATAATCTGACCTCCGTTTCTGTATCTCGCTTACATTATAGCATTATTTGCATCCCATACTAAGATTTTTTACAGTTTTATTATGATTTTTTTGTGGCAGGGTGTATAATAAATAAACATCATCAGCAATTACTTGATACTTGCCAACAATTACGCAACCGAAAGGAAAAACTGTTTATGAATATATTTCTTCTGCTTACAATCGCCATGCTCATGATTATCCTCATGCTGCGTCGTCACATTCCCATCGGCCCCTGTATGCTCACCAGCGGTATTTTTATCTGGCTGATGAAAGCACCGGAGCTGCCGTATCTGGTGCAGGCATTACGCGAAACCTTAACAATGCCGCGCACCTATGATATTCTTTTTGCCCTCTATTTTGTCATGTGCCTGGAAATCGAGCTGCGCACCAGCGGTGCACTGGCCGGTATGGTGCAGGCGCTGCAACGCATCTTTTCCAGCGCTAAGGTAACCCTGGCCGTGATGCCTGCCTTCTTAGGACTGCTGCCATCATTGGGCGGCGCGCGCTTTTCGGCTCCCATTGTAGAGGAAGCCAGCAAAAATCTGCCTATCGAACAGGACCACAAGGCAGCCATCAATTTCTGGTTCCGCCATATCTTTGAATTTTCCAGTCCGATTATCCCCGGTATGATAATGGCCTGCAACATTGCCGGTGTCAGCTACAGTGAATTCATCCTGCATCTGGCCTGGCTCACCGTCCTGGCCTTCGCCGCAGGCTGGTTTGTTCTCATCCGCCCCATCAAAGCGGAAAACAGTCATACCGAAAAAATTAATAATGATAGTCAGGGTATGCAGGATTTATGGCTGGCGCTTTCGCCTGTCATTATCACCTTTATTCTCGTAGTATTCTGCGGCTTTAATGCCTCCGCCGGCATGGGCCTGGTCACAGCCTGCCTGTTTCTGGTCCTGCGCTTTACTAAGCGCGAGGTTGGCCTCAAGGATGTTGTTATCGGTGCGCTGGACATCAAAATGTTTCTCAATGTGCTCTGCATCCTCTACTTCATTCAGATTTTGACCGTCACCCACGTGCTGCAGGAAATCGTCGCAGCCTTCCAAAGCTCTCCGCTGCCGGTGCCTGTTATCATCGCCTGCGTCAGCTTCATCATCGGCGTGCTTACAGGTATGTCGCAGGGACACGTGGCTATTGTCATGCCTATCGTCGCCGCTATGCAGACAGGCAGCCTGAACCTGGCCGGTGTCGCCATGGCCTTTGGTATTGCGGGGCAGATGCTCACACCTACGCATATGTGTCTTGTCATCACTGTCGATTATTTCAAAGCCAACTTTTTCAAAACGCTTAAGCCGGTCCTGCTTTGCGAAATCATCATTCTGACTCTCTTTACAGCTTATACATATTTTACATGGTAAACTTTCAGTGCTTAATCAGCAGCAAGCAGTGTTCGGATTAGTCCTCAAAACACTGTCCGCCGCAGATTAAGCACTTTATTTTTATTCTTTGCTTGCAGTAGCACAAAGATTAAGTGTATAATAATGTTATCTATTCTTAAATTTTGGAGGGGTGTTTGTGAATTATACAGAAATGGTAGTATTCATTATCTACCTGCTATTCATGCTGTCAATCGGTATCTGGTTCTTCTATAAAAATCGTCAGGGTGGTGAAAAGACCTACTTTCTCGGCGGCCGTCAGATGGGACCGTGGGTAACCGCTCTTTCTGCCGGTGCTTCTGATATGAGCGCCTGGGTGCTCATGGGCTTGCCGACATCTATCTACGCTCTCGGCCTCGGTCAGGCCTGGATCAGTATCGGCCTGCTCACCGGCTATTCCTTAAGCTGGATTTTTCAGGCACCGCGCCTGCGCCGTTTTTCCATTGTGGCCAACGATGCCATCACTATTCCGCAGTACCTCAGCAACCGCTTTTTATCTAAGTCCCACGTGCTGCAGGTAATCTGTGCAATTGTTTTTCTGATTGCCTACACTATTTATTCCGCTTCCAGCATCAAGGCTTGCGGTACTCTGTTCAACACTGTTATCGGTATCGACCAGACCTACACCATGTATGTGGCAGCCTTTATCATCATCGGCTACACCTTCTTGGGCGGTTTTTCCGCTGTTTGCTGGACCGATTTCTACCAAGGCCTGATGATTTTAGGTTCTCTGCTGATTGCACCTATCTTCGCAGTATCCTTAATCAATCCGCAGGCTGTTGCCGGCATTCCGCCCGATTACTGGAATCCGGTTGCCAAAACCTCTGATATTATCTCCGGCTTCGGCTGGGGCCTGGGCTACTTCGGTATGCCGCATATCATCATCCGCTTCATGTCCCTCAAATCCCAGAAGGAAATGAAGAAATCCGCTGTTATCGCTATCAGCTGGACCGCCCTCATCTGCTTCTTCGCTACCATGGTAGGCGTAGTAGGCCGTATGTATCTGGGCATGGATGAAAACATCAACCAAAACTCTCTGGTATTCATCGCCATGGTTCGCAGCATTTTCCCGGCTCTGATGAGCGGTATCCTGCTCTCCGGCGTATTGGCAGCTTCCATGAGTACTGCTTCCAGTCAGCTGCTCGCTTCCGCTTCTGCCTTTGCCAGCGACGTTTACAAGCCTGTAATCCGCAAATACCAGTCCGGTGACAAGGAAATGCTTTGGGCAGGACGTATCGTCGTGCTCGTTATCTCCTTCGTTGCTCTGCTTATTGCCGATTCTCCGCGTGCAGGCAGCATTATGGAGCTTGTTGCCAACGCCTGGGGCGTATTCGGTGCAGCCTTCGGTTCTGCTATCATGCTCAGCCTTTTCTGGCGCGGCTTCACCTTCCAGGGTGCGGTAGCCTGCATCATCGTCGGTGCTGTTGTCGACATCGGCTGGTACCTGACTATGGCAGCCTCCACCGGTATCTACGAAATTATCCCCGGCTTTTTTGCCAGCCTTGTAGCAGGTGTCATTGTTTCCCTGCTCAGCGGCGGTCCTTCCAAGGATGTTGCTGCGCTTTATGATAAAGCCAACAACTACTTTGAGGAATAATTGTATAAGCCTAAAAAATTAGCCACATAAAAAAGTCCGATTTGTCATCACAGACGAATCGGACTTTTTATATTCTCAGCAAAATTTCAAGCTAATTTTACCCAAAGAGGCAAAAGCATAGCATTTTCCTCTCAATCATATTATAATAAAAGTGACCAATAAAATTGCTTAATACATTATGTGAGGAGGTTCTGCTATGCGTACTTTTCTGCCATTAGCCTTTTGGTATTGGCTTTATAACCAGCTCTTCTTCTTTTTGGGTGCCCTAGGCTTTTTTGTAATACATTTTCTTGTTGCTATCATCGGCTTCGGCGGCATGGATACGCTTGCCAGCGGCATTCTGATAACAACCTATGCCTTGATTCTCTATAAGCTCTTCGGGCGCTTTCTCTGGCGCAGCAGGCTGCAGCAATATAATCCCGGCAACACACAACTGCTTTGCGCCTCACTGTTGCCGCTGATTTTAGGCAACGTAATGCTCACTGCCAGCTTCGCCATAGCAGACGGCAAAATCTATAATACCATGACCGCTATGCCTGTGCTTGCGGCAATTAATCTCAGCCTGTCCTATCTGCCGCTCGCCAAAAGCGTCTGGACTATGCTCATTTTAGGCAGCATCTTCAACATCTTCACCATCACCTGTTTCTGGCGTTACTGCCGCAAATATCTGCAGCAGGAAATTCCCTGGCTGAAGCTGTTCACAATAATAGCTATCTGTCTGGCAGTCTGCACTATCATTATTTACAGCATAACCATTATGTATCTGCCTGATGATAAAGCGGGAAGATGAGATATTCAAAATTTTATCATCATTAATCCAAACATCTTATGAAATTTTTGCAAATATACCTCTAACCATATTTTCTATGATATAATAAGTCTAACATACAAATTTAATACTGTTGTCGTTCTCTTAGGAGTATTGTAGTACCAACTGCAATACTCCTTTTTTAATAGCATCATCAATACGTATTGTTTTTATACGTGTTAAATGATACAATTATGAAAGGAGCAATATCATGAAATTTAAAGAACTGGAAAAGCTACTGAAAAAGCCGGTTGGACATTATATTCGACCAGAGGCTCCCATTTTTATTACGTACATCCACGCCAACCTAATAAAGTAACTGTTCCTAACCATAAGGGAGATATTCCCATAGGCACAGTTAAAGCTATTTTCAAACAAGCCGGTTTAGATTTTCAGAAAGGGTGATTTTATGTTATCAATGTATCCTGCATGCTTTTATAAAGAAAAGACGGACAATACACCGTAATTTTCCCAGACCTTAACCACCTCGCAACCTGTGGTACGGATTTACAAGATGCTATGAAAATGGCAACAGACTGCCTGGCAGGCTTCCTTTACGAAGCAAAGCTCAGCAATGAGGCTGCTCCTACACCTTCTGAATTAAACACTATTGACGTTAACGAAGAATATAGCGATTACGCAGAAGCCTTTGTTAATATAGTAAGTGATTGATGTAGAAGCATATGCCAAAGAGCACTTTACCAAAGCAGTCAAAAAAACTCTCACCATCCCCAAATGGTTAAATGATGCGGCGATTGCCAAAAAGCTGAACTTCTCCAAAATTTTACAGGATGCTCTCAAGCACGAGCTCAATATCGGATAAAGCAAAAATCACAACCGGTTATATTATTAACCGATTGTGATTTTTTATTATAGCTTCAATATTTACTTACCGGCAATCTTACCGTAGCATTCAGGTCTGCGATCGCGGAACAGTCCCCAGCTCAGTCTGTCCTCAGCCAAGGCTGCCAAATCATACTCCGCATAAAGAATTTCTTCCTGATCACGCGATGCGTCCTGCACAAGCGCACCGGTACCGTCGGTCATGAAGGAAGATCCGTAGAACAGCAAGGAGGACTGTTGGCCTGCATTGCCTTCGCAGGGCTCCACAGTTTCCAGACCGATGCGGTTTGCGGCTACCACAGGCATCAGATTAGCTGCGCTATGGCCTTTCATAACACGACGCCAATGCGGCATGCTGTCACAGTCTAAGATAGGCTCGGAACCGATCGCCGTAGGATAGAACAAAAGCTCTGCTCCGTTCAGCGCCAGGCAGCGTGCTGTCTCAGGGAACCATTGGTCCCAGCAGATACCGATACCGACACGGCCATACTTGGTATTGAAAACCGTAAAGCCGCTGTTACCGGGTTTAAAGTAAAATTTTTCCTGATAAAAATGATCGTCAGGAATATGTGTTTTGCGATAAACGCCTAAAATCTCACCGTCAGCATCAATGCAGGCGATGGAATTATATAATTCGTTGACATCACGCTCAAAGAAGCTGATAGGCAGAACGATATTCAGCTCCTTCGCTAAACGCTTGCCCATCCGCACCGCAGGATTTTCTTCCGTAGGCAGTGCATACTGATAGAAATCATAGCGACGCTGCTGGCAGAAATACGGACGCTCCCACAGCTCCGGCAACAGAATAATCTGCGCACCGTTCGCTGCAGCTTCGCGCACCAGCGCTTCAGCGTGCTGCAAATTTTCTTCTACGGTCGGCGCACAGCGCATCTGCACTGCTGCCACCTTTACCTTGCTCATAAGCACACTCCCTTCGGAATTTGCTGTGTAATGCAGTGAATATTGCCGCCACCGGTCAAAATTGCCCGCGCCGGTATCTGCACTACCTTACGCTCCGGACAGAGCTTGGCAAGAATTTCCGCCGCCAACGCATCGCTGCCCGCATTCTCACCGCCAAAGGCAGGCACTACAACACTGTCATTACTGAAATAAAAGTTTACATACGAAGCCGCCAGACGTTCACCGGCTTCGCGCATATCCTCACCCTCGACAAAGTCGAAGCCTGCTACCTCGTCCTCGGTAATGCACACAGGCACCGCAGGCACGGGCAGCTTATGCACGATGATTTTACGTCCCTTGGCATCCGTCAGCTGCTCCAAAGCATCCAGGCTTGCCTTGCTCAAAGCATACTGCGGATCAGCTTCGTTATCTGTCCACGCCAGCACCACCTCACCCGGACGGATAAAGGCACAGACATTATCTACATGCTCGTTGGTTTCATCGTTATAAATACCGTGCGGAATCCACAAAACCTTTTCCACACCTAGGTAAGTCTTAAGCTTTTGTTCAATCTGCTCTTTGGAAAGATTGGGATTACGTCCTGCACTCAGCAGGCAAGCCTCCGTTACGAGTGCCGTGCCCTCGCCGTCACAGTGAATAGAACCGCCCTCCAGCACGAAGGGAACAGCATCATACAGGGCAGCACCATAATGCTCGGCAAACTTTTCCGCAAAAGCATCGTCCTGCTCATAATCGGGATACAGGCCGTCTACCTCGCCGCCCCAGGCGTTAAAGCGCCAGTTTACGCCGCGCAGCTCGCGTCCCTGTGCGCCGTCGCGTACCACAAAGGTCGGGCCGATGTCACGCGCCCAGCTGTCATCTGTTTCCATAGCTACCAGCTCAACGTTGGCAACACCTGCAAGATATTCCTGAGCCACAGCAAAGTGCTTGGCACCGCAGATAACATAAACCTTTTCGCTCGCCGCAATAGCCTTAATCACAGCCGTAAACACTTCGCAGGCCGCCACTGCACCAAAGTTCCAGGAGCCGGGACGCTGCGGCCACACGATAATACAGCCGTCATGCGGTTCGTATTCGCCGGGCATATGAAAGCCGTCGGCAGCGGGAGTAAAGTTTTTCTCTAACATCATGACAAACGTCCTTTAAAATCTTCATAACCGAAACGGCGCACCAGCTCCGTAGTACCGTCCTTGTGCAGCAGCACAATATCAGGCAGTGGAATGCCGTTAAAGGTATTATTTTTAACCATGGAATAAATCGCCATATCCTCAAAAATCAGCTTATCGCCAACCTTGATTTCCTTGTCAAAGCTGTAATCGCCAATCACGTCACCGGCCAGACAAGTCATTGAGGATAAACGGTATTTATATTGCTTTTCGTCAGCCTCATAGCCGCCGCGCAGAGGCGGACGGTAAGGCATCTCCAGCACGTCAGGCATATGGCAGGCAGCCGAGGCATCAAGGATAAGAATATCCGAACCGTTATGCACAATATCCAACACCTCTGTTACGAGATAGCCGGCATTAAGCGCCACAGCCTCACCGGGCTCCAGATATACCTCAACATGATAGGTAGCACGAATATATTTCACCAAATCAATCAGCGCTTCCACATCATAATCACTGCGCGTAATATGATGCCCGCCGCCCAGATTCAGCCATTTAAGCTGCTTAAAGTACTTGCTGAACTTCGCTTCGAACGCCTTCCATGTCGTCAGCAGGTCATCAGCGTTCTGCTCACACAGCGTGTGGAAATGCAGGCCTTCGATTTCCAGCGGCAAATCCTCCGGAAAGTTCGCCAGCGTTACGCCCAGACGTGAGCCATAAGCACAGGGGTCATAAATTGCATGCTCACCCTCCTGCGTCGAGCATTCCGGGTTTACGCGGATACCAACGCTCACACCGGCCTGAGCGCAGACAGCCTTATGCTTTTCAAACTGCGCAAAGCTGTTGAAAATGATATGGTCGCAGATTTGCACCAGCTCCTGCATATCCTGCTCCTTAAAAGCAGGTGCAAAAACATGGTTCTCCTTGCCCATCTCCTCATGACCGAGGCGCGCTTCATAAATGCCGCTTGCCGTCGTGCCTGCCAAATATTCGCCCATCAGCGGATACAGGCGGAACATAGAAAAGCATTTCTGTGCCAGGAGAATATGCGCACCGCTTTCACGCTGCACATACTGCAAAAGGCGCAGATTATTCAGCAGCTTAGCCTCATCAACCACATAGCAGGGAGTCGGCAGCGCCTTCAGCGCCGCCTCCTCACGCTCTGCGCGCAAATTCTTCTGCAAATCAGCCAGACGAGAAGCACCCTCAGCCTTGTCGACAACATATGCCGGCATTACAGTTTTCTTGGCGTCCGTCATCTTATTCTACCGTAGCCGGGTTTTCGTCAACAACCCAAGGCAGGCCGAACTTATTCAGCATATCCATGTACGGATCCGGATCGAATTCTTCCACATTGAATACGCCTTTGCCCTGCCATTGCTTAGTAATAACCAGAGCAGTACCGATCATTGCAGGAACGCCGGTGGTATAGCTGATAGCCTGAGAGCCGACCTCTTTGTAGCATTCCTGATGGTCGCAGACATTATAAATATAAATGGTCTTTTTCTTGCCATCTTTGGTACCGGTGAAGATACAGCCGATGTTGGTTTTGCCTACGGTGCGAGGACCGAGGGAAGCAGGATCCGGCAGCAGCGCTTTGAGGAACTGAATAGGAACAATCTCCTTGCCTTCATAGTTAATCGGCTTGGTAGACAGCATGCCAACGTTCTCCAAGCACTTCATATGTGTCAGATAGCTTTGGCCGAAGGTCATAAAGAAGCGGATGCGTTTTACGCCGGGAATATTCTTCGCCAAAGATTCAATTTCCTCATGGTGCAGCAGATACATATCCTTCATGCCTACCTCTGGGAAATCATACTCGCGTTTAATAGCCATTGCCGGGATTTCTACCCAATGGCCGTTTTCCCAATAGGAGCCGGGAGCAGAAACCTCACGCAGGTTAATTTCGGGGTTGAAGTTGGTAGCAAACGGATAACCATGGTCGCCACCATTGCAATCCAGAATATCAATAGTTTCGATTTCATCAAAATAATGCTTCAGTGCGTAAGCGGAGAAAACACTGGTAACACCGGGATCAAAGCCGGTGCCGAGCAGAGCCATGATGCCGGCCTGCTCAAATTTTTCTTTATAAGCCCATTGCCAGGAATAATCGAAGTAAGCAGAGAAGCCCTCTTCCTTGCAGCGCTTGTCATAAACTGCACGCCATGCAGGATCGTCAATGTTTTCCGGCTCATAGTTAGCGGTATCGATGTAATCAACCTTGCATTCCAGGCAGGCATCCATAATAGTCAGGTCCTGATAAGGCAGAGCAACATTCAGCACTGCATCCGGCTGGTAAGCCTTAATCAGCTGTACAAGCTGTTCCTTGCTGTCAGCGTCAACCTGTGCTGTAGTAATCACAGTAGAGGTCGTGGGCTGCAGCTTTTCCTTAACTGCGTCACATTTGGACTTCGTACGGCTGGCAATACACAGCTCGGTGAAAACATCACTGTTTTGGCAGCATTTTGCGATAGCTACGCCGGCAACACCGCCGCAGCCGATTACTAATAATTTACTCATAATTCAAATCATCTCCTGTTCATAAATTTAAATCAATTATTTTTCTTCTTCTTCCAGCATATCTTCCACATACTTAGGCAGCATAAACGCTCCCTTATGCAGATGCTCGGAATAATACCATGTTTTAATACCACGCTCCAGCCACTTCTTGGCATCAAAATCCTTCAGCGGATGATACTTCTTGGAAGCGAAGCCGAACAGCCAGTAACCGGAAGGACAGGTTGGAATGTGCGCCTGATATACACGGCTGATGGGAAAGCTGTGGCTGGCCTTGCGGTGCATGGCGCGGCAGGTTTCCTCGTCCTCATCGTAGAAGGGACTGCCATGCTGATAAACCATGATACCGTCCTCCTTGAGCGCACGGAAGCAGTTACCGTAGAATTCCTTGGTAAACAGGCCCGCTGCATGACCTAAGGGATCGATAGCATCGCTGATAATCAAATCGTATTCATCAACCTTGGTACGCAAAAAGCGCAGACCGTTAGCGTTGAAAACAGTTACGCGCGGGTCATCAAGACCGCAGGCGTTGTCCGGAAAATAGTCACGGCAGACATCGATAAAAACATGGTCCGTTTCTACTACGTCGATTTCCTCTATTTCATCATAATGCGTCAGCTCGCGCGCTACACCGCCGTCGCCACCGCCGATTACCAGTACCTTGCGCACATGCGGATGCACTGCCATAGGCACGTGGACTATCATTTCGTCATAAACAAATTCGTCCTTTTCCGAAAAGACTATGGTACCGTCACAGCTGATAAAGCGACCGAATTCCTTAGATTCAAAAACGTCTATTCTTTGGAAATCCGTATCTGCACCGAAAAGCTGTTTTTCGATTTTGATATCCAGCTTCACATCTTCTGTATGATAGTCAGAAAACCATAGCTCCATTTAATCACGTCCTTTATACTAATACATTGATATTATTAACATCCGGATCTTCAGGTCCCTGCATGGAGCAACCCTTTTCCTTGGCATAAATAATATAATCGATAATATCCTTTGTGATAACCTCACCCGGTGCCAGAATAGGAATTCCCGGCGGGTAGCACATTACAAATTCACTGCAGATGCGTCCCGCAGTTTCGCGTATAGGCAAAGATTCATCCTTGGCATAAAAAGCCTTCTGCGGCGAAACAACAACCTTAGGCGCGATATATTCGGTATTGAGCATTTGCGACGGATCCTTGGAATACAGGCGCTTGATATCCGCCAAAGCACCTACAAGACGTTCAATATCCTGAATACGGTCACCGATAGAAATATAAGCAAGAATATTGGCGATATCACCGAACTCAATCTGGATATCATATTCATCGCGCAGCAAATCATAAACCTCGATGCCTGCAAGACCAATATCACGCGTATAGACCGAAAGCTTGGTAACATCAAAATCATAAATACTGCTGCCGTTTTTCAGCTCGCGTCCGTAAGCATAAAAGCCGCCGATAGAATTGATTTCCTCACGGGCATATTCCGCCATCTCCTGCACTTTGCCGAAGGATGCCTCACCGCGCATATACAGGTTACGGCGTGAAATATCCAGGCTTGAAAGCAGAAGATACGAAGCACTGGTAGTCTGCGTCAGATTGATAATCTGGCTTACATACTCCCAGTTGACATTAGGCCCTGTTAGCAGCAGGCTGCTCTGCGTCAGACTGCCGCCCGATTTGTGCATGGAAACAGATGCCATGTCAGCACCGGCCGCCATCGCATTAACAGGCATATTTTTTCCGAAATAAAAATGTGTACCGTGCGCCTCGTCTACCAGGCAGAGCATGTTATGCTCATGCGCCAGCTTGACGATAGAACGCAAATCCGAACAGATACCATAATAAGTAGGATTGTTTACGAGCACTGCCGTAGCATCGGGATTGGCCTTAATCGCCTTAGCTACCTCGCCGATCTCCATCCCCAGAGAAATTCCCAGCTTACTGTCAACCTGCGGATTGATATAAACGGGGATCGCGCCATTGAGCACCAGCGCGTTAATCACACTTTTGTGTACATTGCGCGGCAGGATAATTTTATCGCCTGCCTTGCAGGAGGCCAACACCATGCTTTGCACGGACGAGGTCGTACCTCCTACCATAAAGAATGCGTGTGCCGCACCGAAGGCCTCCGCTGCCAGCTCCTCTGCGTCACGGATTACCGAAACAGGATGGCAGAGATTATCAAGAGGCTTCATGGAATTAACATCCAGGTTTACGCATTTTTCTCCCAGCAGCTCGCGAAGCTCCGGGTTGCCACGACCGCGCTTATGACCTGGTACATCAAATGGTACAACGCGTTTTTTACGAAAACGCTCCAGTGCCTCGTACACCGGAGCAGAAGTTTGTGATAAATTTCCCATTTTCTTCTCCAAAGCATAAAAAAATAAAAGGTCTAAATTGCAATAAGAAGTTGCACACTTTTTGAAAATTAAGATGCATAGATCTTATCCAACTCAAAGTCAAACAGTTCATCTGGAGTTTTATATCCCAGAATCTTCCTTGGAAGTGAATTACACCA